>Ga0308171_1000091_pt1 | contig 279110 bp, 249 predicted proteins | sample PhyGR1_FD_202135 | JGI IMG/M metagenome (GOLD analysis project Ga0308171, IMG submission 202135) | Phyllosphere microbial communities from UC Gill Tract Community Farm, Albany, California, United States - DLSLSG.R1 | ecosystem: Host-associated > Plants > Phyllosphere > Unclassified | place...
AGTTTTTCGCGAGAAACTCGTTTAGCTTCAAACACTTGACTCGCTGCGATCTCTCGTAGCGGGAGGCGAATCATACAGCACTCGAAGATGCTGTCAACTGCCTTTTTCACCGCTGCCGATCAGGTGATCGAAGCCCTTCACGCTTCACCGAACTCGCTTAACTCGTTGATTAACAAGAAGTTTTGCGTTCCGTTTGCTGCGGAAGTGGGGCGCATTATAAGGGAATCTGAGAGGCCGTCAACCTTTTATTTCAAAAAAACGATAAGAATGAAAAGCTTAAGCGCGCCGGCCTATCAGACGAGGCACCCGCCGCCATACCGGTGGGACCCGCATCACCATCAGCAGCGCCCCTACCCCGGCATAGATAGCCCACTCCTGCAGGTCCGAACGCACAATCCACAGGAAATGCAGCAAGCCCAGGCCGAGAATCACATAGACCAGTTTGTGCAGCTTCTTCCAGCGCGCACCGAGCCGTCTCTGGCTATAACGGTTGGAGGTCACCGCCAAGGCCAGCAGCCCCAGGAAGGCGATAACCCCGACGATGATATAAGGTCGCTTGCGCAACTCGACGCCAAGCTGCCCCCAGTCGAGCCCAAGGATGAAGACCATATAGGCCGTCATGTGCAGGACGATATAGGCAAAACACCACAATCCGAGCTGTCGCCGCGCGACGATCCAACCACCCCACCCCGTCAGACGCTGCAGAGGGCTCATGCCCAAGGTCACCAGCAGGAACACCAGCGCACCGAGCCCCAACCTGTCTACCAGAATTTTCCCCGGATCCGGCCCAAGCAGGTTCGTAGCCGCCTCATACAACCACCAGGCCGGAAACAGGCAGCCAACGATGAAAATCGCCAAGCGAAACCAGGGATAACGCATCAGTAGTTCTTCCGAAGATCGAGACCGCTATAAAGAGAGGCAACCTCCTCCTCATAGCCATTGAACATCTGAGTGGTTCGCACATTGGGGCTGAACAGGCCACTGGGCAGCCGCCGCTCACGCGCCTGGCTCCAACGCGGGTGATCGACCTGAGGATTGACGTTGGCATAGAAGCCATACTCGTTCGGCGCCAGCCCCTGCCAAGTGGTCTTCGGTTGCTCGGCCACCAGACTGATGCGCACGATCGACTTGATGCTCTTGAACCCGTACTTCCATGGCACCACCAGACGCAGTGGTGCTCCATTCTGGTTGGGCAGTTCGCGCCCATACATGCCAACCGCCAGGATCGCGAGCGGGTTCATCGCCTCATCCAGGCGCAACCCTTCCACGTAAGGCCAGTCGATCAGGGCAAAGCCCGAACGTTGGCCCGGCATGCTCTTGGGGTCCTGCAGCGTTTCGAAACGCACATAGCGAGCCTTGGAAGTTGGCTCGACCTGCTTGAGCACCTCGGACAGCGGAAAGCCCAGCCAGGGGATGACCATCGACCAGGCCTCGACGCAACGCAGCCTATAGATGCGCTCTTCAAGCTGCAGGGGCTTGACGAAATCTTCCAGCGCGTAGCGCCCAGGCTTGCCGACCTCGCCATCGACCACCACGCTCCAGGGTTCGGTCTTGAGGCTACCGGCATTGGCCGCCGGGTCGCCCTTGTCGGGTCCGAACTCGTAGAAGTTGTTGTAGTGGGTAGCGTCCTTGAACGGCGTGATTGCCTCATCCTTGACCGTCACGGCCTGCCAGCGCGTCGCACCGAGCTTGTCCTTGAACCAGCCAGGTGTCGAACCCGCTTCCACGTCAGCATAGCGTGAAGCCTCGGCGGCCTGGCCGAGCACGGGCAAAGCGCCCAACGCAAACCCGGCTAGAGAGGCACCCAATACAGAGCGGCGAGAGAAATAGACACTTTCGGGGGTAACGTCCGATTCGTTGCAATCGGACGACTTGGGAAGCTTGATGAGCATGGCGGCTCCACAGCACTGGTGGCGGATGTACCAGTAAGACTATGGAGCCGGAGAGTTATTCCAGCATTAAATCTTTTTTCAGACTTTGCGACGACGACCGCGCAGCAAGTACTGCACTGGGCCTGAAACCGCATAGCCGAGGAAGATCAGCAGCAGAATCCGTGGTGGATCGCTGAACACCACGGCGAACACCAGCACCACGGCCAGGATCGCAACAAAAGGTACGCGCCCCTTGAGATCCAGCTCCTTGAAGCTGTTGTACTTGATATTGCTGACCATCAGCATGCCTGCAGCCGCCACCAGCAGCGCCACCAGGAACGACAGTTTCGAGCCCTGGATACCGTAGTCGCTGAAGGCCCAGACGGTCCCCGCCACCACACCTGCGGCAGCCGGGCTGGCCAGACCGATGAAGTAGCGTTTGTCGGCGGTGCCGACCTGGGTGTTGAAACGCGCCAGACGCAACGCTGCGCCGGCCACATAGATGAAGGCGACCATCCAGCCGACCTTGCCCATGTCACCCAATGCCCAACCAAAGGCCAGCAGTGCCGGCGCCACACCGAAGGCAACCATGTCCGACAACGAGTCGTACTCGGCACCGAAGGCGCTCTGCGTGTTGGTCATCCGCGCCACACGGCCATCGAGGCTGTCCAGAACCATGGCGACGAAGATGGCGATAGCGGCGAAGGCGAAGTACTTGCTCGCCTCGCGCGGGTCGCCTGCGCTCAGGGCGCTCTGCGCACTGATGGAGTTGATGATCGAGTAGAAACCGGCGAACAGGTTGGCGGTGGTGAAGAGGTTGGGCAACAAGTAGATGCCGCGATGCCGGACCTTGCGCCCTTCGGCGTCGTGACCTTCCTCAACATGCTCATCGACAGGTAGCAGGCTTTCGGCGTCGGAGGGCTTGTTCGGCTCTTCGGGACGTTCGCTCATGAAATGCACCTTGCAACTGGGTGGAATAAGTTCGACAGAGGCCGGCGAAACAGGTTCTAACGGCAGGCCTCTGGTCGCTTTATACCAGAAGCTGGCTGCCTAAACGAAAAAACGCGGCCGAAGCCGCGTTTTTAATCTATCGAGGCAAGACTCAGTTCTTGGTCTTGTCGACGATCTTGTTGGCCGAGATCCAAGGCATCATCGAGCGCAGTTGCTCGCCGATGATTTCGATGCCGTGGGCGGCGTTGTTACGACGCTTGGCGGTCATCGAAGGGTAGTTGGTCGCACCTTCGCTGATGAACATCTTCGCGTATTCGCCGTCCTGGATGCGCTTCAGAGCGTTGCGCATGGCCTTGCGGGATTCTTCGTTGATGACCTCAGGACCGGTGACGTACTCACCGTACTCGGCGTTGTTGGAGATCGAGTAGTTCATGTTGGCGATGCCGCCTTCGTACATGAGGTCAACGATCAGCTTCAGCTCGTGCAGGCACTCGAAGTAGGCCATTTCAGGCGCGTAGCCTGCTTCGACCAGGGTTTCGAAACCGGCCTTGACCAGCTCGACGGTACCGCCGCACAGAACGGCCTGCTCACCGAACAGGTCGGTTTCGGTCTCGTCCTTGAAGGTGGTTTCGATGATGCCGGTACGGCCACCACCGACGCCAGCGGCGTACGACAGTGCGACGTTCTTGGCGTTGCCCGAAGCGTCCTGGTAGACCGCGATCAGGTCAGGAATACCGCCGCCCTTGACGAACTCGGAGCGCACGGTGTGGCCCGGAGCCTTCGGCGCGATCATGATCACGTCGAGGTCGCCACGTGGAACGACTTGGTTGTAGTGGATCGAGAAGCCGTGGGAGAAGGCCAGGGTCGCGCCTTTCTTGATGTTCGGTTCGATCTCGTTCTTGTACAGGGTGCCCTGGAATTCGTCCGGGGTCAGGATCATGACCAGGTCGGCAGCAGCGACGGCGGTGGCGACGTCAGCGACTTTCAGGCCGTGGGCTTCTGCCTTGGCAACGGTAGCCGAACCTTTACGCAGACCGACGGTAACGTCTACACCGGAGTCTTTCAGGTTGCACGCCTGGGCGTGACCCTGGGAGCCGTAACCGATGATGGCGACTTTCTTGCCCTGGATGATGGAGAGGTCGCAGTCTTTGTCGTAGAACACTTTCATGGAAATACCCCTGGTTATATCTCGGCCCCGCAGGACCATCGCTAATTGGTGAAGTTAGATGCTGAGTACTTTGTCGCCACGGGCAATGCCGGTGACGCCGCTGCGCACGGTTTCGAGAATCGAAGCGGTGCCGATCGCCTGGATGAAGCTGTCCAGCTTATCGCTGGTGCCGCTCAGTTGCACGGTATACACACTGGCGGTGACATCGACGATCTGCCCACGGAAAATATCCGTGGTGCGCTTGATTTCGGCGCGCTGGGCGCCAGTAGCCTTGACCTTTACCAGCATCAGTTCGCGCTCGATATGAGCGCTCTCCGACAGGTCGACCAGCTTGACCACCTCTACCAGCTTGTTCAGGTTCTTGGTGATCTGCTCGATCACTTCGTCATGACCCACGGTGGTGAGGGTGAGACGCGACAGGGTCGGGTCCTCGGTCGGTGCAACCGTCAGGCTTTCGATGTTGTAGTTGCGCTGGGAGAACAGACCGACCACGCGCGACAAGGCACCAGGTTCGTTTTCCAGCAGCAGGGAAATGATGTGCCGCATATCAGGTACGCTCCGTCTTGCTCAGCCACATGTCACGCATCGAGCCGTCCTTGATCTGCATCGGGTAGACGTGCTCGGTCCGGTCGACCGCGATGTCGATGAACACCAGGCGGTCCTTCATCGCAAAGGCCTCTTCCAGTTTCGGCTTGAGGTCTTTGAGGCTGGTGATGCGGATACCCACATGGCCATAGGCCTCGGCCAGCTTGATGAAGTCAGGCAGCGACTCGACGTAGGAATGCGAGTGACGACCGTTGTAGGACATGTCCTGCCATTGGCGAACCATGCCCAGCACCCCGTTGTTCAGGTTGACGATCTTCACCGGCAGGCCGTACTGCATGCAGGTGGACAGCTCCTGGATGTTCATCTGGATGCTGCCTTCGCCAGTGACACAGGCCACGTCCTGGTCCGGGAAGTTGAGCTTGACGCCCATGGCTGCCGGGAAACCGAAGCCCATGGTGCCCAGGCCACCGGAGTTGATCCAGCGGTTGGGTTTGTTGAAGCGGTAGTACTGCGCCGCGAACATCTGGTGCTGACCTACGTCGGAGGTGACGAAGGCATCGCCATGGGTCACTTCGCACAGCGTCTCGATGACCTGCTGAGGCTTGATGACACTGCCGTCGCCCTTGTCGTAAGGGAACAGGCCGCGATCACCGCGCCACTCATCAATCTGCTTCCACCAGGCATCGAGGGCCGCCTTTTCAGGCTTCTCGCCGATTTCCTTGAGGATGGCCAGCATCTCGCTGAGCACGCTCTCGACCGGCCCCACGATCGGCACGTCGGCCTTGATCATCTTCGAGATCGACGCAGGGTCGATGTCGATGTGGATGATCTTGGCGTTCGGGCAGAACTTGGCCGGGCCGTTGACCACACGGTCATCGAAGCGCGCACCCACGGCGAGGATCACGTCGGCATTGTGCATCGCCAGGTTGGCGGTGTAGCTGCCATGCATGCCCAGCATGCCGAGGAACTGGCGATCGGTACCCGGGAAGCCACCCAGCCCCATCAGGGTGTTGGTGACCGGCAGGTTCAGGGACTTGGCGATTTCGGTCAGGGCTTCGGAGCCGCCACCGAGAATCACGCCGCCGCCGGAATAGACGATCGGACGCTTGGCGGCCAGGAGCATCTCGGCGGCCTTGCGGATTTGGCCGGAGTGGCCACGGACCGCAGGGCTGTAGGAGCGCAGCTTGACCTTTTTCGGGTAGACGTATTCGAACTTCTCGGCCGGGTTGGTCATGTCTTTTGGAATGTCGACCACGACCGGACCTGGGCGACCGGATTGCGCCAGGTAGAACGCTTTTTTCAGAACTTCCGGAATCTCGGTGGGGTTCTTGATCATGAAGCTGTGCTTCACGATCGGCCGGGAGATCCCGATCATGTCGGTTTCCTGGAAGGCATCGGTGCCGACCATGGTGCTGGGCACCTGGCCAGACAGGATGACCATCGGGATGGAATCCATGTAGGCGGTGGCGATACCGGTAATAGCGTTGGTCGCACCGGGACCGGAGGTCACCAGGACCACGCCAGCCTTGCCGGTGGCACGGGCGTAACCGTCTGCCATGTGAGTGGCAGCCTGCTCATGACGCACCAGGATGTGCTGGACTTCCGGTTCCTTGAACAGGGCATCGTAAACATGAAGGAGAGCACCGCCAGGGTACCCGTAGATGTGCTTAACGCCTTCGTCACGCAAGAAGCGGACGACCATCTCAGCGCCAGATAAAAGCTCCACGTTGTTCACCTCTAAAACGCCAGAATACCGCCCCATCCGGGCGGGTCTTAATAGGTTTACTGCCAAGCAGAGCATGAGCGAACGTCAGCACTGACTGAGCAAGTATTGGGATCGCCCCAGAGTGTTGCGGGGTTTTCCCACCCAGCGCGAGGTAACGCGTTGCGGGGTGTAGCGAGTCGGCGCGGGTGTGCGCCTCATGATCTGCCTAGCGGGTCTGCTTCTGGCAGTCCCCCTACAGCGGAAACTGGATTCTTCTGATTCGCCGCCCTCAAGTCAAGAAAAATTATTGCCAATTTTTCCCTGAGATGAATTCCCACCACCACGAAAAAGGACACCAGCAGCAGGAAAGTAAAGATTTCCATAAAAAAGGGCCACAATCTGCGGCCCTTGAAGGAAAAAGAGAAGAAATCAGGCTCAAGCGGCGATCAATCGATCGAATGCTGCCAGCAGGCGGCGAAGTTCGCGGCTTTCTTCCGGACGGTCGGTGAAGACCGTCTCGGCCATGATCAGGATCCCAGATGCACTGGGCAGAGGATGGCCATGCTCAAGAATAAGCTTCATCCGCGGCAGGAAAATCCACTGCAGCCACTGCTCGAACGCCAGCGTATCGACTGCGAACGGTACGGTGCTGGCCAGGGCGCTTTCGCCAGGAGACACCTCGTCCCACCAGCCACGGACCTGAAGCTCGCGCTCGATCAGCAGCAGGTGGTCGGCTATATCGAGAATGCGCTGTTCCATCACGAAGCGGTCCGCGCCTTCTGCCGTGCCAGGGCGGCGCCGGCACTGTCACCCTGCTTCTCGCGAGCCTGGGCGATGATGTTCCACAGCTCGGCCTGCAGATCAGGACGACCGTTGGCATACGTCAGTGCCCGGCGAGCGAGTTGCTCGGATTGTGCAGCGTCACCTTGCGACAGACGCACCTGAGCCAGGCGGAACAGCACCTGCGGCTCACGCGGTGCGATGCGCTGGGCACGCTCCAGGCTGGACGAAGCACCGTTGAGGTCTCCGCTGCCCTGCTGCTGTTGGGCGGTTGTCAGCAATGCCAGTACTGGACCGTCCAGCTGCTCATCGGCGGACAACCCGCCCCCATTGCTGCGCGGAATACCGGTAGGCGCACGAGTGGCAGCGGCCGGGGCGCTGTTCATCGACGCGATGTCGAAAGGTTCGTCACCTGCCGGATTAGGGTTGGTGGTGATCGGCCCGCCACTGACCGGTCCCGGGGTGATCGGGCCGGTGCTCAGCGGTGCAGAGCCGGTCTGGGCCGGGAAGGTCTGGATCGGCGATGCGCCCGCGCCCTGCGGGATCATCACCGTGACCCCGGAATCCTCAGGCAGGGACTGGGCCTGGGACGTACCATTGCTGCCGGAGGAGACCGGCGCGCCACGGTTGGCCGAGACACGCTCGCTGTTCGAGACCCGCGTACTCGAATCGACCACCGGAATGGCGCCACGCGGGACGCTGGCGCAGCCGTGCAGCACGGCCAGCGCCGTCAAGGCAGGAAACCACCACTTGTTCACTTCACACCCTCTTCAATACAGGCCGCTCAATTCATCCAGCCCTTGACCCAGTCCATGACCGACTCGGCAGGATTCTGTTCGCCACCGCAAGTCGTACCGGCAGGTGGTTCGCTCCCACGAATATACGGCATCTGCACCGCTCCCGGACAGCTACCGTCGGAGCCCTGGGCGCTGTGCGGATCGATCCAGGCCTTCACCACGTTATCCGGCTGCGGCATGTCCAGCGGCAGCGGGTCGGCCTTGCGCATGAAGCTGGTCCAGACCTGCAACGCGCCGGTGGCGCCGGTGAACGGGGTCTTGCCATTGTCGTCGCGGCCAAGCCAGACCACTGCCAGCAGGTCTTGGCTGAAGCCCGAGAACCAACTGTCGCGCGAGTCGTTGCTGGTACCGGTCTTGCCCGCCAGCGTCAGATTGTTCGGCAGCACGTTGTACACCGAGCGGCCGGTACCCTCGCGCATCACCCGCTGCATGGCGTTCTGCACCAGGTAGATCGCACCCGGATCGAAGGTCTGCTGGATCTGAAACGGGTAGCGCTTGAGCGGCTCGCCTTCGGCGGTCAGCACGCTGCGAATCCCGCGCATCGGTGTATTGAAGCCGCCGTTGGCGATGGTCTGGTACATGGTCGCGACCTGCATCGGCGACATGCCGCCAGCGCCCAGCAGCATCGACGGGAACGCCGGCCAGTCGACCTTGACACCCAGTCGGCCGATGGTCTTGATGACGTTGGGCACGCCCACCTCAAGGCCCAGCTTGGCAGTTGACAGGTTGTAGGAGTTGGCCAGCCCCTGATACAGGTAGATAGTGCCGTGGGAGCGTCGGTCGTAGTTCTGCGGGCGCCATACCTGGCCATCGGCGCCCTTGACCGAAAACGGTTCGTCCTGCACCCAGCTGGTCAGGGTGTACTTGCTCGGCTGCTCCAGCGCAGTCAGATAGACCGCTGGCTTGACCAGCGAACCGATCGGCCTGACCGCGTCGATGGCGCGGTTGAAGCCGGCGAAGCCCGACTGACGGCTGCCGATCAGCGCCTGCACTTCGCCGGTTTCCGGGTTGGTCACCACCATCGCCGACTCGACCTCGTCGGCGCCCTTGCGGCCGGCCAGGCGCTTGAAGGTTTCACTCATCGCGGTTTCGGCCTTCATCTGCAGGATCGGGTCGAAACTGGTGAAGATACGCAAGCCTTCTTCGGTCAGGTCTTCGTCGCGATAGTCCTGGCGTAGCTGACGCTTGACCAGGTCGAGGAAAGCCGGGAAAGAACTATCGGCCAGGCTGCCGCGCTTGGTCACGCCCAGCGGCATCTTCTTCGCCGCATCGACCACTTCCTGGCTGGCCACGCCCTGCTCGGCGAGCAGGTCGAGCACCAGGTTACGCCGTTGCAGAGCGCGCTCAGGGTAGCGGCGCGGGTTGTAGTAGGACGGCCCCTTGACCATACCTACCAGCAGGGCAATCTGGTGCAGCTTGAGCTCCGACAGCGGCTGGCTGAAGAAGAACTGGCTGGCCAGGCCGAAACCGTGCACCGCGCGCTGGCCGTCCTGACCGACAAACACTTCGTTCAGATAGGCCTCGAGAATCTCGCGCTTGTCGTAGTGCATTTCCAGCAGCACGGCCATCATCGCTTCGGTCAACTTGCGGCTGAGGCTGCGTTCGTTGGTCAGGAAGAAGTTCTTCACCAACTGCTGCGTGAGCGTACTGCCGCCCTGGCGCATGGCCCCGGACGACGTATTGACCCACACCGCCCGCGCGATCGACTTGGGCGAAACACCGAAGTGGCTGTAGAAATCGCGGTCTTCGGTGGCGATCAAGGTCTCGAGCAGGTATGGCGGCACCTGGTCGATATTGATCAGGATGCGGTCTTCGAGATTCTTCGGGTAGATACCACCGATCATCAACGGTTCCAGGCGCACCACGTCGAGCTTGCCACCGTTGGCCCCTGCCAGCCCCGCGACATAGTCGCCGGAGAAACGTACACGCACGAACTGCGCAGGCTCCATGCCCTCGTAGAACTGGAAGCCTCGGGTATTGAGATCGACGTTGCCGCCGTTGACCGAGGCCTCGCCGGGGCCATTGGCCGTTGCCTCGCGGCGGTAACCCAGGGCATCGAGTTCGGTGAGGAAGTCGTCCTTGCTCAGCTTCTGGCCGACGAACAGCTCCAGCGGCCGGGCATACACCTTGGCCGGGATGGTCCAGCGCTTGCCGGAGAACTTCTCCTGGACGACGGCATCGAGGTAGACCGCAAAGCCGGCGATCACCACCAGGCCGACCAGGCTGAGCTTGAGAGCCCAGCCCAGCCAGGCGCGGGAGCGGCTGGGCGGACGTTTCTTGGGGGTTCGGGAATTTCGGGTACGAGTCATGGCGGCGGATTATACGCACTTTGCAAAGGCAGGGGACGCCCTCCAGCGGTAGGCAGGGGCGGCTCCATTGACCATAATGTCGCCTTCGAATTCCCTGACCCCGGAAGGATCTCCGTGAGCCAAGCCCTGATCAGCGCGCTGCAGAACCCCGCCCTCTACCCCCACGCCGTAGAAGGCTTCCAGCTCATCGAGACGCACATCTCCTGGGTTCTACTCACTGGCGAATACGCCTACAAGATCAAGAAGCCGATGAACTTCGGCTTCCTCGATTTCACCGGCCTGGACCAGCGCCAGCATTTCTGTAACGAAGAATTGCGCCTGAACCAGCGCCTGACCGAAGGCCTGTACCTGGAAGTGCTGCCGATCACCGGCAGCGCCGAAGCACCGCAGCTCGGCGGCGAAGGTGAGCCGATCGAGTTCGCCCTGAAGATGCGCCAGTTCCCCCAGGGTCAGATGCTCAGCACCCTGCAAGCCAACGGCGAGCTGAACGCCGGCCACATTGACCAGATGGCCCGGCAGATCGCCGAATTCCACCTGCAAGCGCCGAAAGTGCCGGTCGATCACCCGCTGGGCACGCCGGAAGCGGTAATGGCGCCGGTCGAGCAGAACTTCGAGCAGATCCGCCCGTTCCTTACCGACAAGGCCGACCTGCAGCAACTCGACGCCCTGCAAGCCTGGGCCCGCAGCAGCTTCGAACGCCTGCATGGCCTGCTCGAGGCGCGCAAGGCCAATGGTTTCATCCGCGAGTGCCACGGCGACATCCACCTGGGTAACGCCACCCTGATCGACGGCAAGGTGGTGATCTTCGACTGCATCGAATTCAACGAGCCGTTCCGCCTGACCGATGTGTACGCCGACACCGCTTTCCTGGCCATGGACCTGGAAGACCGCGGCCTGAAATGCCTGGCCCGGCGCTTCGTCAGCCAGTACCTGGAACTGACCGGCGACTACGAAGGCCTGGAACTGCTGAATTTCTACAAGGCCTACCGTGCCCTGGTACGCGCCAAGGTCGCCCTGTTCAGCCTGTCGCCCGATGCCGATGGCGTGCAGCGCGCCACGACCCTGCGCACCTATCGCAACTACGCCAACCTGGCAGAGAGCTACAGCGCCATCCCTTCGCGCCTGCTGGCCATCACCCATGGCGTATCCGCCGTCGGCAAGAGCCATGTGGCGATGCGCCTGGTCGAGTCGCTGGGGGCGATCCGCGTACGTTCGGATGTCGAGCGCAAGCGTCTGTACGGCGAGCAGCAGGCGCAGAACTCCGGCCAACTGCAAGCAGGCATCTATGACCAGGATGCCAGCATCGCCACCTACCAGCGGTTGAATGAGTTGGCCGCGACCATCCTGCGCGCCGGCTTCCCGGTCGTGCTCGATGCCACCTACCTCAAGCGCGAGCAGCGCAAGGCGGCAGCTGAAGTGGCCAACAGCACCGGCGTCCCCTTCCTGATCCTCGACTGCCAGGCGCCCGAAGCGGTCATCATCAGCTGGCTTGAGCAGCGTCAGACAGAAAATGTCGATCCGTCCGACGCCACCCTGGAGGTGGTCAAGGCCCAGCAAGCCAGCCGCGACCCATTGGACGAAGAAGAGGCCGTGCACGGCAAGCGGGTCGACACTCATGAAAGTGCCAGCATGGACCAACTCATCGAGCAGATCCGCCAGCGCCTGCCTGGTCTCTGACCTGCAAGGCGTGAAGCAGTCCACAGTTCGCGCCTGATCTTCGACGCCACCTCAGTGATGGCATTACAATATCATCACAACCCTGAGGAGGCGCCGTCATGAACCAGCCCCGGCAACTGGACAACGCCCTGTACACTCTGGTGCGCGAGGAACAGATCGCCACCTTCAACCGCGAGAAGCCTGACGACGGCCCCATCGATTTTCGCGGTGGTGATTTCCGAGGCCTTGACCTGCGCAACCTCGACGTAAGCGGTATCGATTTCACCGACGCCTACTTCCATGCAGCCGACCTGCGCGGGCTGGATCTGCGCGAAACAGGCATGGAAGGTGCCAGCATCTCCCACGCGCAGATCTCCGGGACCTACTTCCCGGGCGACCTGAGCGCCGATGAAATCCTCATGTCCCTGAAGTTCGGTACGCGCATGCGTTATCGTCCGAAGGGCTAAGCCTGACATTTCTGGACACAGCATCCCGTCGCCCTCACATGGCAAAAGGCCGCGTATTCGCCCAGCCCCGCTACACTCCTCTCTGACCTGCTCGCGATTTATCCACAGACCCGTTCGGCCATCGCAAGGAGGCTCGATGAACGATGAGTTGCAGCATCTGAAGAATCTAGGCAAGACCTCTGCGCAATGGTTGCATGCCGCCGGTATCCACAGCGCTTCGGATTTGCGCCGCCTGGGCGCGGTCGGCGCTTACCAGGCCGTGAAAACACGGGGCTTCCGTGCCTCGAAAGTGTTGTTGTACGCCATTGAAGGCGCACTGCTGGATATGCATTGGAACGATCTGCCCGCCGAACGCAAGCAGGCACTGAACCAACAACTGGACGCCAAGACCCCGCCGCAAAAAAAAGCAGAATAATCGAAGAAAGGGTATTGACCTCTAAATGAGAATCGTTATGATTATCACAACTGGTCGCGAGACTGGTTGGATAAACTGAAAGCCCCTGGTTCGGACTCTCAGATTATCTCCTCATCAGGCTAATCACGGTTATTGACCCGGCAATTTGCCGGGTCTTTTTTTGCCCGCAGGTTTGCAGGCAAATATCCTGAGCGGCGCGTGATGACTACCCGCCGCGCAACTGAGCACAGTAATCCTGTTCAGGCAGTGCCGCGGTGTACCACACGTAGTCCGCCATCCCTGCCTCGACCTTCTGCCCGACTTCGGCCAGCAACAGCACACGGGTATCGCCTTGCGCCTGCAGATCGATCAAATGCAACGGCACACCCAAGTCCTTGCGCGCGTGGTAGGCGCCGGCCAGCAAGAGTGCAGGCTGCGGTGCCGCGAGCAGACGCTCGGCCATGTGTCGGTCCCTTTGCTGCTGGATGACCAGCATGGCCGGCAACTGGCTTTCCGGCAGCAATCCGCAATGGCCTTCGCGCACTTGCTCCAGCAAGGCAGCCTTCACCTGCGGGGCATTCGAACGCACGCCGCTCAGCACGGGCTGTCGGCGATACGCCTCACGCATTGCCTCGGGGCTCAGGTCGCCAGCCAACAAAACCCCAGGGCCTTTCAGGGCCTCGCGCACGATCGGCGCGTACATCTGCCAATCCCAACCCTGCTGCCAGTCCAGTGCTGCGGGCAAATCGCTCGGAAGCTGCGCCTGACGCTGCACCTTGTCGATCAGCGGCTGCTGGGCAGGCTGGAGCATCTCCAGCACCACGCTGCCTTGCGGCCTGGCGGTCTGCAAAGCCTGCAGCAGCCATCGCTGCAGCGCATGGTGATCGGGGTTGTCGTGTTTTTCCCCGACCAGTATTCGCGGCACATCGCTCAATGCCTGAACCAGCTCATCGGGCGCCAGGACACGCCCACTGGGCAATGCCTGTATCTGACCGAGCGCTGGCTCTTCCAGCCCTTGGCTACTCTGCCAGGCTGGCAACTCTGGCAATGCAGGTCGATGTACCTGGCAACCCGAAATCGTCAAGAACACGCTCATCGACAGGCCGAACAGCAAGGCATAGCGCATCGAGGGCTCCTAGCGGGTGATGATCAGCGGGTGGCCACGCTCCGGATGGGGCTGCACGAGCACATCGATACCGAAGACCGCCTTGAGCGCCTGCGGAGTCAGCACCCGGGCCGGTGTATCGAGCGCGTGGCTGCGCCCCTGTTCCAGCAGCAGAATAGCGTCACAGTAGCGCGCGGCAAGGTTCAGGTCGTGCAGGATCACCAGCACTGCCGCACCGCGGTCGGCAAAACTGCGCACCGCCTGCAACGTGGTGTGCTGGTGCAACGGATCGAGGGCCGAGGTCGGCTCATCCAGCAGCAGCGTCGCCCCCTTCTCCCCTGGCCACAACTGCGCCAGCACCCGGGCCAGATGAACACGCTGACGCTCGCCGCCGGACAACGCGAGGTAACTGCGTTCGACCAGGTGCCAGGCATCGGCCGCCTTCAGTGCCGCCTCGACGATCTCCCGGTCGCGCTGCTGGCCACTACCGTGGGGCAACCGGCCCAGGCCCACCACTTCTTCGACACTGAAGGCAAAGCCCAGGCTGGACACCTGCGGCAACACCGCCAGACGTCGCGCGCGCTCCTGCCCCGGCCAGTGTGCCAACGCCCGCCCTTGCAGCAGGACTTGCCCCTGGCTCGGCGCCAGCTCGCCACACAATGCCCCCAGCAAGCTGCTCTTGCCCGCCCCGTTGGGGCCGAGCACACCCAGGACCTGCCCAGGTCTGAGATGCAGGTCGATACCGTGCAGCACCTCGGTGCTGCCGCGCTTGAGCGACAAGCCTTTGACTTCGAGCATCAGCGCCCCCTCCTGACCAGCAGGAACAGGAAGAACGGAGCACCAATGAAGGCCGTCACGATCCCGATCGGCAGCTCCGCGGGCGCCAACGCCAAGCGTGCCACCAGATCAGCGAACAGCAGCAGCGTACCGCCCGCCAGCAACGACGCGGGCAACAGCACGCGATGATCAGGCCCCGCAACCAGACGCACCAGGTGCGGAACCACCAGACCAATGAAGCCGATCAGACCCGCTGCCGCCACTGCCGCGCCAACACCCAGGGCAGTGCAGAACACCAGTTCGCGCTTGAGCCCTTCTACATCGATGCCCAGGTGACGCGCTTCGGACTCACCTAGCAACAACGCGTTCAACGCCTGCGCCCGACGCGGCAGCCACAAGGTTACCCCCAGAGCCACCAGCAGCAGTGGCCACAGGCGCTGATAGCTGGCGCCGTTGAGGCTGCCCAGGTTCCAGAACGTCAGAGTGCGCAAGGTGGCGTCGTCGGCCAGGTAGGTGAACAACCCGACCGCCGAGCCGCCGAGGGCGGTCATGGCGATACCGGCCAGCAGCATGGTAGCCACATCGGTCTGACCATTGCGGCGCCCCAGGCGGTAGACCAATGCCGTAACACCAAGCCCGCCGATGAAGGCACAGAGCGACAGCAGGTAGGGTGCGAACCACTCCGGTATGCCACCCAGCCAGGCACCGCCGACAATGGCCACGGCGGCGCCGAGCGCCGCGCCGCTGGCAACCCCGACCAGGCCAGGATCCGCCAACGGGTTGCGAAATAGCCCCTGCATGGCGACCCCGGACAGCGCAAGCACCGCACCGACGGCCAGCCCCAGGAGCGTGCGCGGCAAGCGGATCTGCCCGAGAATCAGCTCAGCTTGCTCGAGACCCGCCCGCTCGACGGGCATCCCCAGCAGCCGCAATCCGGCGCGCAGGATATCGCCCAGCGGCAGGCTGACCGGCCCCAGCGCCAGCGACAGCCACACCGCCAGCAGGCACAGGAATGTCAGACCGATGAACAGCGTACGCGGCTGGACCCGCTGCTTCATTGGCTGAGGCTGGCCTTGGCTGCGGGATAGAAGGCGCCAGCCAGCTCATGCAAGGTGGCCGGCAGCCGCGGACCGAGGCCACCCACCAGCAGCGTCGGATCGAGTGACACCAGGCGCTTGTCGCGCACCGCACGCGAAGCGGCCAACGCCGGGTTTTCCTTGAGCAGGGCCTTGAGCGCCTGCTCGCCGTCCAGTGCCCGATCGGAAAACACCACGACGTCCGGATCCAGCGCTGCCAGCGCTTCGACGGAGAAGTTCTTGTAACCCTGGTGATCCGCCAGGTTGCGCGCACCAGCCTGGCGCAACAGCCAGTCGCCTGAAGTGCCCTGCCCCGCGATCAACGGCTTGGCCCCGGCATGTCCGACCAGCAGCAACACGCCTGGAGCCTTCTGACCGGCCTGGGCCCGCTTGATCTTCGCCTGAAGCGCATCGAGCTGCTGGTGGTAGCGGTTGCTCAGCTCACTGGCTTTATGCTGCGCGCCGAGCAGCTCGCCCAGGTGCTGAAGATTCTTGTCCACTGCCGCCAAGTCGGCCTCGCTGGAGAACAACTCGACACGCACACCGGCCCCGCGCACCTGCGCCAGCACTGGTGGCGGCCCCATCTCCTCGGTGCCGACCAGCACATCCGGACGCAGGCTGAGGATACCCTCGGCCGACAGTTGGCGCTGGTAGCCGATGCTCGGCAGGGCCTTGAGCGACTGCGGATGCTGGCTGGTTGTGTCGACGCCGACCAGACGCGCCTCGCCGCCCAGGGCGCTGATCCATTCGCTCAGCGCGCCCCCGGCGCTGACCCAGCGCTGCGGCAAGTCGGCGGCCAGCAACGGGGAAGAAAGGACAAGACCGGCGCACAAGGCGATCAGGGCAACAGGACGACGCATCATCGGGTTCCTTTGCAGAAGGCGGCCAGACACCTTGTGGCACCTGACGGAACTGCGCACCATGGACGGGCTGGCGCAGTGGATGCGGGCAATTTGATAATTATTCGCATTGAAGCGTCAAGCCACCATTGGTTTCAAGAGTCTTGTCTGCAATGCATTTCCTCTGCTCCTCCCAAGCCCTCGCAGAAGGCCACAGCCGCGCCTTCAGCGTAGCCGGTGAAACGCTGTTCGGCGTGCGCCGCCAGGGCCGGGTGTACCTGTACCGCAACTACTGCCCGCACCGCGGCATCACCCTGAACTGGGCACCGGACAGTTTTCTCGATGACAGCGCCAGCCTGATTCATTGCGCCCACCATGGCGCGCTGTTCCTGATCGAGTCCGGCGAATGCGTGTCGGGCCCCTGCGAGGGCGAGTCGTTGCAGGCCCTGGACTGCCACGAAGACAGCCAGGGCATCTGGCTCAAGGATTGAGCAATACCGGCAGGCAGCGATCGATGACGATCTGCTCGGCGTCAAGGCGTGCACCATAGGCCAGCACCTCGACGCCATCGGCCACCGCATCGCGCAGTGCCTGGGCATAGCCGGGGTCGATCTCTTCGGCCGGGCGTACCGCCTCGATGCCGGTGAGGTTGACGCAGTACAACTGCACGGCGCGAACACCCTGGCGGGCCAGTGCGGCGAGCTCGCGCAGGTGCTTGGCGCCGCGCTGGGTCACCGCATCAGGAAAGGCCGCTACCGCCGTATCGGGATAGCCCAGGGTCACACTCTTGACCTCGACATAAGCCGGGCCATCGGCGAACTCCAGGCGAAAATCCACGCGACTGCGCTCCTCGCCATAGGCCACCTCACGCTTGAGCGCGGTGAACCCGGCCAACTCGGTGATCACGCCCGCGCGCAGGGCTTCCTCGACCAAGGCATTGGCCCTGCCGGTATTGACGCAGGCCATGCGCCCCTGGGGCGTTTCGCTGATCTCCCAGGTGCCCGGCAGCTTGCGCTTGGGATCGTTGGAACGACTGAACCAGACCTGCCCGCCGTCGCGCATGCAGTTGAGCATGGAGCCGGTATTCGGGCAGTGGATGGTCATCTGTTCGCCATTGGCCAGCTCGATGTCGGCCAGGAAGCGCTTGTAGCGGCGCAGCAGACGCGCCTGTTCGAGCTCGGGAAAAAACAGCATCAGGGTTGCCAGCTCCGCAGGCCACGGGCGATGCGCTGCACCGCTTCTTCCAGGCGCGCCAGGCTCTGGGTGTAGGCAAAGCGTACGTGATGCCCGGCCTGGTGACGGCCGAAGTCCAGCCCAGGCGTGAAGGCCAGGTGCTCGGTTTCCAGGAAATGGCGGCAGAAGGCGAAGGCATCGCCGCCGAAAGCACTGATGTCGGCATATAGATAGAAGGCGCCCTGCGGCTCCACGGCGATGCCGAAACCGAGCTCGCGCAAGGCGGGCAGCAGGTAGTCGCGGCGCCGGGCGAACTCGGCGCGGCGTTCTTCGAAAATGGCCAGGGTGCCAGGCTCGAAGCACGCCAGCGCAGCATGCTGGGCCATGCTCGGCGCGCTGATGTAGAGGTTCTGCGCCAGCTTTTCCAGGTCAGCCACGGCCGAAGGCGGCGCCACCAGCCAGCCGAGACGCCAGCCGGTCATGCCGAAATACTTGGAAAAACTATTCAGGACGAAGGCGTCGTCATCCACCTCCAGCACGCTCGGCGCGTCCATGCCGTAGGTCAGGCCATGGTAGATCTCGTCCACCACCAGGTGCCCATGATGCTCACGGGTGGCCCGGGACAAGCTGGCCAGGGCCTCACGGTCGAGCACGGTGCCGGTCGGGTTGGCGGGCGAAGCCACCAGCGCACCCACGGTATCCTTGTCCCAGTGCCGCTCGACCAGGTCGGCGGTGAGCTGGTAATTCACCTCCGGCCCCACCGGTACCAGTTGCGCGCCACCTTCGACCAGGCGCAGGAAATGGCGGTTGCACGGGTAGCCTGGGTCGGCCAGCAGCCAGTGCTTGCCCGGATCCACCAGCAGGCTGCTGGCCAGCAGCAGAGCGCCGGAACCTCCAGGCGTCACGAGGATGCGCTCGGGATCCACCGCCAGGCCATAACGCTGGCCGTAGAAACCTGCGATCGCCTCGCGCAACGCAGGCAGGCCACGGGCGGCAGTGTAGCGGGTGTGCCCTGCCGCGAGCGCGGCCTGCCCGGCTTCGACGATCGGCGCGGCCGTGGTGAAGTCCGGCTCGCCGATCTCCAGGTGGATCACATCATGGCCAGCCGCCTGCAGCTCGTTGGCACGCGCCAGCAGCGCCATGACATGGAAGGGTTCGATGGCGCGGCTGCGCGCACTGTAGGAGTGGGCCATGACCTTCTCTCAATTGAGTCTAAACTGGTGATTCTACTGTCGAGAAACACCGAACGGGCGACGCGGGCTGCTGTCAATACTTCGGATCGGGCGGGGTAGCGCACCCCCGATCTATCTGGTAAGTTCGGCGGCTCGCAGTCGCAGGGCCGGCGGTCGCCGGAGATGGAGCATCCTGCGCATTGGATCAGATGAGTGAGAGGCGGTCTATTCATGTCCACCGTAGAAAAGCAGAAAACCAATCAGACCATGTACGGTGTCGAGCCCTATAAGGAAACCAAGGGTGAAGAGTACATGGGCGAACCCATGCGCAATCACTTCACCAAGCTACTGGGCGCATGGAAGCTCGAGCTGATGACCAGTGTCGATCAGACCGTGAGCCATATGAAGGACGAAGCCGCCAACTTCCCGGACCCTGCGGACCGCGCGAGCCAGGAAGAAGAGTTCGCTCTGGAGCTGCGTAACCGCGACCGTGAACGCAAGCTGATCAAGAAGATCGACAAGACCTTGCAGAAGATCGTGGACGAAGAATACGGCTGGTGCGACTCCTGTGGCATCGAGATCGGCCTGCGCCGACTGGAAGCCCGTCCCACCGCAGACCTGTGCTTCGACTGCAAGGAAATTGCCGAGAAAAAGGAAAAGACGGTCGGCAAAGGCTGATCCTTCTTCCCTTCGAACGGGGCGCATCGAGCGCCCCGTTTCATTTATATGCCCAGCACATCCATGAACGACTCCCGCTATATCGGGCGATTCGCCCCCACCCCCAGTGGCTTCCTGCATTTCGGCTCGCTGGTCGCCGCCCTCGCCTCCTGGCTCGATGCCCGCGCCGTCGATGGGCGCTGGCTGCTGCGCATGGAGGACACCGATCCGCCCCGGGAAATGCCCGGTGCCCGTGACGCCATCCTGCAGACCCTCGAACGCTACGGCCTGGAGTGGGATGGCGAAGTGGTGTTCCAGAGCCAGCGTCATGAGGCCTACGCCACAGTGGTCAATCGCCTGTTCAGCATGGGCCTGGCCTACGCCTGCACCTGTTCGCGCAAGCAGTTGGAAGGGTATGGCGGCATCTATCCCGGTTTCTGCCGCAACGCTGGCCATGCCCGCGAAAATGCCGCCATCCGTATTCGGGTGCCCGAACTGCTCTACCGCTTCAACGACCGCGTACAGGGGGAATACCAGCAGCACCTTGGACGCGAGGTGGGGGATTTCGTCATCCAGCGCCGCGACGGGCTGTATGCCTATCAACTGGCAGTGGTGCTGGACGATGCCTGGCAAGGCGTGACCGACATCGTGCGCGGCGCCGATCTGCTCGACAACACCCCGCGCCAGCTGTACCTGCAGGAACTACTGGGGTTCTCGCAACCGCGCTACCTGCACATTCCGCTGATCGTGCAGCCTGATGGGCACAAGCTGGGCAAATCGTACCGTTCACCACCGCTGCAGGCGGACCAGGCCACACCGTTGCTGCTGCGAGCGTTACGGGCACTGGGGCAGGCGAGTGACCCGGCGCTGGAAGGCGCCAGTGCGGCAGAGGTCCTGGCGGTAGCGCGCAGGCAGTGGAAACCTGAGGCGATTGCGCGGCGGTTCACGGTGCCGGAAGCAGATCTGCGCTGACGCGGCCGGCCCTCTCGCGAGGCAAACTCTGCACGATTCAAAACCCCAAGAAATTCAAACTCTTGGCGAACACCCCAGAATCCCGCTAGCATCGCCCCGGCCATTTGCGCCAATAATAAGAAGCTCAAATCCGCAGCGCCCTGCCATCGAGGCCCGCATGTATATCTATCGCTTGGTCCTGCTTCTGGTCGTGGGGATCTATCTGTTCTCCCCGGCCATCATGGACTGGTGGATCGAACCGACCGGAGCCTGGTACCGCCCGTATCTGCTCTGGCTGATCCTGATCGTCGTCACCTTCATCCTGCAGAGCCAACGAGATGCCGATGAGCTTTAGCCTTACCCAGATGATCCTGATCAGCGCCGCCTACCTGCTGGTGCTGTTCGGCGTGGCCTGGGTCAGCGAACGCGGGTTGATCCCGCGCTCGGTCATCCGCCACCCCCTGACCTACACCCTGTCGCTGGGCGTCTATGCCAGTGCCTGGGCGTTCTATGGTTCAGTAGGCCTGGCCTACCAGTACGGCTACGGCTTCCTCGCCTGTTACCTGGGCGTGTCCGGGGCCTTCCTGCTGGCACCGGTGCTGCTCTACCCGATTCTCAAGATCACCCGCACCTACCAGCTCTCCTCACTGGCCGACCTGCTGGCGTTCCGGTTCCGCAGCACCTGGGCCGGTGCCCTGACCACGGTGATCATGCTGATCGGCGTATTGCCGTTGCTGGCCCTGCAGATCCAGGCGGTGGCCGATTCCATCAGCATCCTGACCGGCGAGCCGGTCAAGGCGCGCGTGGCATTCGCCTTCTGCGTGCTGATCATTCTCTTCACCATTTTCTTCGGCTCACGCCATATCGCCACCCGCGAGAAGCACGAAGGCCTTGTGTTCGCCATCGCCTTCGAGTCGGTGATCAAGCTGCTGGCCCTGGGCGGCATCGGCCTGTACGCCTTGTATGGGGTGTTCGGTGGGCCGCACGAGCTGGAAGTCTGGCTGCTGCAGAACCAGACGGCACTGGCCGCGCTGCACACGCCGTTGCAGGAGGGACCATGGCGCACGCTGCTGCTGGTGTTCTTCGCCTCGGCGATCGTCATGCCGCACATGTACCACATGGCTTTCACCGAGAACCTCAGCCCGCGCTCGCTGGTCAGCGCCAGTTGGGGCCTGCCGCTGTTCCTGCTGCTGATGAGCCTGGCGGTGCCGCTGGTGCTATGGGCTGGCCTGCGCCTGGGTGCGAGCACCAACCCGGAATACTTCACCCTGGGCCTGGGCATCGCCGCCAACAACGAGGCACTGGCCTTGCTCGCCTACGTCGGCGGTCTGTCAGCAGCCAGCGGCCTGATCATCGTCACCACCCTGGCACTCTCGGGCATGGCCCTCAACCACCTGGTGCTGCCGCTCTACCAGCCCCCTGCCGAGGGCAACATCTATCGCTGGCTGAAATGGACGCGCCGCGCGCTGATCGTCGCGATCATCACCGCAGGCTTCGTCTTCTACCTGACCCAGAATACCCACCAGAGCCTGGCCAACCTGGGCATCGTCGCCTTCGTCGCCACGCTGCAGTTCCTGCCGGGCGTACTTTCGGTACTGTACTGGCCAACCGCCAATCGACGCGGCTTCATCGCCGGCCTGCTGGCCGGCACACTGGTGTGGATGGTCACCATGCTGCTGCCGCTGCTGGGCAATGTGCAGGGCTTCTACATCCCGCTGCTGAACATGATCTACGTGCTGGACGACACCAGCTGGCACATGGCGGCCATCGCCTCGCTGGCGGCCAACGTGCTGCTGTTCACCCTGATCTCGCTGTTCACCAACGCCAGCAGCGAGGAGGTCAGCGCCGCCGAGGCCTGCGCAGTGGACAATGTGCGCCGCCCGCAACGTCGCGAACTGCATGCGGCCTCACCCCAGGAGTTCGCTACCCAACTGGCCAAGCCACTGGGCGCCAAGGCCGCGCAAAAAGAAGTCGAGCAGGCCCTGCGTGACCTCTACCTGCCCTTCGACGAACGCCGCCCCTACGCCCTGCGTCGCCTGCGTGACCGCATCGAGGCCAACCTCTCGGGGCTGATGGGCCCCAGCGTAGCCCAGGACATGGTCGAGACTTTCCTGCCCTACAAGTCCGGTAACGAGAACTACGTCACCGAAGACATTCACTTCATCGAAAGCCGTCTCGAGGACTACCACTCGCGCCTGACCGGCCTTGCCGCCGAGCTCGATGCGCTGCGTCGCTACCACCGGCAGACGCTGCAGGAATTGCCCATGGGTGTCTGCTCGCTGGCCAAGGACCAGGAAATCCTGATGTGGAACCGGGCCATGGAGGAGCTGACCGGCATCGCCGCCAAGCACGTGGTCGGTTCGCGCCTGGTGACCATCGCCGAACCTTGGCGCGGGTTGCTGCAAGGCTTCATCGACCTTCCCGACGAGCACCTGCACAAGCAACGCCTGGCCCTCGATGGCCAGCCACGCTGGCTCAACCTGCACAAGGCGGCCATCGACGAGCCGCTGGCCCCGGGTAACAGCGGCCTGGTGCTGCTTGTCGAAGACCTCACCGAGACCCAGGCCCTGGAAGAGAAGCTGGTGCACTCCGAGCGCCTGGCCAGTATCGGCCGCCTGGCTGCGGGCGTGGCTCACGAGATCGGCAACCCGATCACCGGCATCGCTTGCCTGGCGCAGAACCTGCGCGAGGAACGCGAAGGCGACGGCGAGATCATCGAACTGTCAAGCCAGATCCTCGAACAGACCAAGCGTGTCTCGCGCATCGTACAGTCGCTGATGAGCTTCGCCCACGCCGGTGGCAGCCACCAGAATACCGAAGAGCCCGTGTCGCTGGCCGAGGTCGCGCAGGATGCCATCGGTCTGCTGGCGTTGAATCGGCGCAATTTCGAAGTACAGTTCTTCAATCTTTGCGACCCGGACCACTGGGCCGAAGGTGACCCGCAACGCCTGGCCCAGGTGCTGATCAACCTGCTGTCCAACGCCCGCGACGCCTCGCCACCCGGCAGCGCCGTGCGTGTGCGCAGCGAAGCGAGCGAGCATACCGTCGACCTTATCGTCGAAGACGAGGGCAGCGGTATTCCGAAGAACATCATGGATCGCCTGTTCGAGCCCTTCTTCACCACCAAGGACCCTGGCGAGGGAACCGGACTGGGGCTCGCTCTGGTCTATTCCATCGTGGAAGAGCATTATGGGCAAATCACCATCGACAGCCCGGCCGATCTCGATCGGCAACGTGGCACACGGATCCGCGTGACCCTGCCCCGGCATGTCGTAGCGACGTCCCCTGAAATTCGAGACCGTCGAGAGAATTGAATCAATGCCGCACATTCTGATCGTCGAAGACGAAACCATCATCCGTTCGGCCCTGCGTCGTCTGCTCGAGCGAAACCAGTACCAGGTCAGCGAAGCCGGCTCGGTGCAGGAAGCCCAGGAACGCTTCAGCATTGCCACCTTCGACCTGATCGTCAGTGACCTGCGCCTGCCCGGGGCACCGGGCACCGAGCTGATCAAGCTCGGCCAGGGCACGCCGGTGCTGATCATGACCAGCTACGCCAGCCTGCGCTCGGCGGTCGACTCGATGAAAATGGGTGCGGTGGACTACATCGCCAAGCCTTTCGACCATGACGAGATGCTCCAGGCTGTCGCGCGCATCCTGCGCGACCGGCAGAATGCCCCGGTCGCCACTGCGGCCACGGCAGACGTGCGCAGCAACGGCAAAGCACCAGGGGCTGAAAAGCAGACCGGCGTCTCGGCCAACGGCGAGATCGGCATCATTGGCTCCTGCCCCCCTATGCAGGACCTGTACAGCAAGATCCGCAAGGTCGCCCCTACCGACTCCAATGTCCTGATCCAGGGCGAGTCCGGTACCGGCAAGGAGCTGGTCGCCCGTGCCTTGCACAACCTCTCGCGACGCGCCAAGGCACCGATGATCTCGGTGAACTGCGCGGCCATCCCGGAAACGCTGATCGAATCCGAGCTGTTCGGCCATGAGAAAGGCGCCTTCACCGGCGCCAGCGCTGGCCGTGCCGGCCTGGTCGAGGCAGCGGACGGCGGGACCCTGTTCCTGGACGAGATCGGTGAATTGCCGTTGGAGGCCCAGGCTCGACTGCTGCGTGTGCTGCAGGAAGGCGAGATCCGCCGGGTCGGCTCGGTACAGTCGCAAAAGGTCGATGTGCGCCTGATCGCCGCGACCCATCGTGACCTGAAGAACCTGGCCAAGTCCGGCCAGTTCCGCGAAGACCTTTATTACCGTCTGCACGTCATCGCCCTGAAACTGCCCGCCTTGCGCGAGCGCGGTAGCGACGTCAACGAGATTGCCAACGCCTTCCTCGCCCGACAGAGCGCACGCATCGGCCGTGACGACCTGCATTTCTCCAGCGATGCCGAGCAAGCCATCCGCCATTACAGCTGGCCGGGTAACGTCCGTGAGCTGGAGAATGCCGTCGAGCGCGCGGTCATTCTCAGCGAAAGCCCGGAAATATCCGCCGACCTGCTGGGCATCGACATCGAACTGAGCGGCCTTGAAGACGACGACCTGCTCGACAGCCTGCCGGTGGTCGCAGGTGTCGGTGGTAACAACGCCAGCCACGAGCCGACGGAAGACCTGTCGCTGGAGGATTACTTCCAGCACTTCGTCCTCGAACACCAGGACCACATGACCGAGACGGAGCTGGCCCGCAAGCTGGGTGTGAGCCGCAAGTGCCTGTGGGAGCGTCGCCAGCGCCTGGGGATTCCGCGGCGCAAGAGCAACGTCGCCAGCGAGAACTGATACGTCCACAGCTCTACAGCGCCGACCCTGGGTCGGCGCTTTGCGTTCAGGGGCCAGCCCCCCCGATGACACCTGCCCCCTCGTCAGCCGGTAACACCCGGTTACCATGAAAAATCTGTTACCTCAGCCGCCCGCGACGTAACAAACCGAGGCATACGGTAACGAAATTTCTACATTCCCCCGCCTTTCGGGCTGACCGAAAATCCGCAAACCCTTGATTTCATTGGATTTGAAAAAGTTGGCACGCCACCTGCTATATCTTTCGTACAAGAACAATAACAAGCACTGCTACTCAGAATAAGAACAAGACGAAACGGCTCACGCATAACAAGAACAAGACGGCGGAGGCGCAGCTAACTGATTCTTTTGGAGAGGAGTTGTGTTTGGGGCTTGCCCCACAACCAGGCAGAGAACAACAAAAACTGCACTAAAGCAGCGCCTGAACTGGTTGGATCGATTGATCAGCATAGCATCAGCGACCAAAGCAATCCGTTTGCTCTTCACCCCTTGATTTGGGGTCGTCCACACGCTTCAAGCTGTGTGGACTGGGCACTCAACAAAAACAAGAAGCCCGATAAAAAAACAATAAGAGCACGCAACGACTTGATGGGGAGCTTAGGCTCCCCATGTCGTTTCTCCCCGCCTTAATCGCCTTTCGGCACCGCCTACACCATTCCGCCAGTAAATGCTAGAATCCCCCGCCATCATGCGGCCATTCTCCTAGTCTTGGCCGAACATTCCTTCAAACAGTGCATCCCATGCTGAAGAAGCTGTTCCAGTCGTTCCGTCCTCCCATCAGTGGTCAGCACCACAGGCGCACCACGCCTGAAGTGATCAACAAGAGCCAGCACTCGCTGCAGCGCAGCCAGTTCAGCCGCCACGCCGTGAGCATCGTCGAGCGCCTGCAGGGCGCCGGCTACCAGGCCTACCTGGTCGGCGGCTGCGTGCGCGACCTCCTGCTGGGCATCACCCCCAAGGATTTTGACGTCGCCACCAGCGCCACGCCCGAACAGGTGCGTGCCGAATTTCGCAATGCCAGGATCATTGGCCGGCGCTTCAAGTTGGTCCACATCCATTTCGGCCGCGAAATCATCGAAGTCGCCACCTTCCGCGCCCATCACAGCGAAGATGACCAGGGTGACAGCCACCGTTCGTCGCACAACGCCAACGGGCGAATCCTGCGCGACAACGTCTACGGCACCCTCGAAGACGACGCCCAGCGTCGCGACTTCACCATCAACGCCCTGTACTACGATCCGGTCAGCGAGCGCATCCTGGACTATGCCAATGGCGTCCACGACATTCGCAACCGCCTGCTGCGCCTGATCGGCAACCCGACCCACCGCTACCAGGAAGACCCGGTGCGCATGCTGCGCGCGGTGCGTTTCGCCGCCAAGCTCGACTTCGGCATCGAGAAGCACACCGTCCAGCCAATCCGCGAACTGGCCAAGCTGCTGCGCGAAATCCCGCCGGCGCGCCTGTTCGAGGAAGTGCTCAAGCTGTTCCTGTCCGGCCAGGGGGCAATCGCCTTCGAGATGCTGGTCGACCTGGACCTGTTCGAGCCCCTGTTCCCGGCCAGCGCCCATGCCCTGGATGAACGCCCGACCTACACACACACCCTGATCAGCCAGGCACTGGCCAACACCGACCTGCGCGTCAAGCAGGGCAAACCGGTGACCCCGGCCTTCCTGTTCGCCGCACTGCTGTGGCCTGCCCTGCCGGCACGCGCACTGTACCTGCAGAGCCAGGGCGTACCGCCGATTCCGGCGATGAACGAAGCCGCCCACGACCTGATCGCCGAACAGTGCCAGCGCATTGCTATTCCCAAGCGCTTCACCCTGCCGATCCGCGAAATCTGGGACATGCAGGAACGCCTGCCGCGGCGCAGCGGCAAACGTGCCGACATGCTGCTGGACAACCCGCGCTTCCGCGCCGGCTACGACTTCCTGCTGCTGCGCGAAAGTGCCGGCGAGGAAACCGATGATCTGGGCCAATGGTGGACCGACTACCAGGACGCCCACGACAGCGAACGCCGCGACATGATCCGCGAGCTGGGTAGCCGTGACGAAGGCTCGGGGCCAGCCCCGCGCAAACGCAAGCGCAGCAACAGCAAGCGCAAGAGCGGCGGTGGCGACGAGGCCTTCGACTGAATATGCCGGTACGCGCCTATATTGGCCTGGGCAGCAATCTCGACGCCCCCGCCGAGCAACTGCGCAGCGCCCTCCAGGCGCTGGATCAGATCGCCGGGACGCGCCTGGTGGCCACTTCGGCGTTGTACACCAGTGACTCCCTGCTGCCCGGCCAGCCGCGCTACACCAATGCGGTCGCTGCCCTCGACACCGACCTGGCACCGTTGGCGTTGCTCGATGCCCTGCAGGGTATCGAGAACGACCAGGGTCGGGTGCGCAAGGAGCGCTGGGGCCCGCGCACACTCGACCTGGATGTACTGCTGTTCGGCGATCAGCTCATCGATGTGCCACGCCTGAAAGTGCCGCATTACCACCTGCATGCCCGCCCCTTCGTCCTTTATCCACTGGCCGAACTGGTCCCTGACGACTTCCATCTGGCAGACGGCCGCAGCCTCGCGCAACTGCTCCAGGACTGCCCGTTCGTCGGGCTGGAACGCTTGTAATCCGGGCGTTTCAGCCATCGGTAACGCCAGTAACACCCTGATCGTAACAATGCGGTAACAGGGTGATTGACTTCCCCCCCATCGCTCACGACTATAGGCGTCCCGCGGCGCCCGTATGCCGCATCACACCCATTTAGGCCCGGACAGCCCTGTGACCGAACATCACGCACGATGATGTGCCGCTCCGGAAGATGAATACACGCGTTGTACGCAGTCGTTTTTCACAGCGCCTGAACGAGGATTTCGCTACATGCCTGAAGTAACCCTGACCACCCTGCATGGCCTGAAGGCCAAGGGTGAGAAAATCACCATGCTGACCTGCTACGACGCTACCTTCGCCAAGGCCGCCAGCCAGGCCGGCGTCGAGGTGCTGCTGGTTGGCGATTCGCTCGGCATGGTCCTGCAGGGCCATGACAGCACCCTGCCCGTCACCACCGACGACATGGCCTACCACACCGCCTGCGTCAAACGCGGCAACGACGGTGCGCTGATCCTGGCCGACCTGCCCTTCATGGCCCATGCCACGCTCGAGCAGTCGTTCGCCAACTGCGCCAAGCTGATGCGCGCCGGTGCGCACATGATCAAGGTCGAAGGTGCCGCCTGGCTGGCCGAAACCATCCGTCTGCTGGCCGACCGCGGCGTGCCGGTGTGCGCGCACATGGGCCTGACCCCGCAGACCGTCAACGTGCTCGGTGGTTACAAGGTCCAGGGGCGCCAGGAAGGCCAGGCGCAACAGATGCGCGCCGATGCCATCGCCCTCGAGCAGGCTGGCGCCGCCATGCTGCTGCTCGAATGCGTGCCCAGCGAGCTGGCCACGGAGATTTCCCAGGCGGTGAGCATTCCAGTAATCGGTATCGGTGCCGGCAGTGGTACCGACGGTCAGGTACTGGTGCTGCACGACATGCTGGGCCTGTCGCTCAGCGGTCGCGTGCCGAAATTCGTGAAGAACTTCATGGCTGGCCAGCCCGATATCCAGAGCGCCCTGGCGGCCTACGTCAAGCAGGTCAAGGACGTGAGTTTCCCAGCACCTGAGCACGGGTTCAGCGCATGAATACCGTCAAGACTGTCCGCGAACTGCGCGCCGCCGTAGCGCGCGCCCGCGGCGAAGGCAAGCGTATCGCCTTCGTCCCGACCATGGGCAACCTGCACAGCGGCCATGCCGCGCTGGTGACCAAGGCCGCCCAGCGCGCCGACTTCGTGGTAGCCAGCATCTTCGTCAACCCGCTGCAGTTCGGCGCAGGCGAAGACCTCGACAAATACCCACGCACCCTCGCCGCCGACCAGGAAACCCTGTTGCAGGCCGGTTGCCATCTGCTGTTCGCGCCCACGGTCGAAGAAATGTACCCCGACGGCATGACCGTGCAGACGCGGGTGAGCGTGCCACAACTGTCCGAAGGCCTGTGCGGCGCCAGCCGCCCCGGGCACTTCGAGGGTGTGGCGACGGTGGTCAGCAAGCTGTTCAACATGGTCCAGCCGGATCTGGCCGTGTTTGGCGAGAAAGACTACCAGCAGTTGGCGGTCATCCGCGCCATGGTGCGTGACTTGAACATGCCAATCCAGATCATCGGTGAGCCGACCGTGCGGGCTGAAGACGGATTGGCGCTGTCTTCGCGCAACGGTTATCTCAACGCTGAGCAACGCGCTGCGGCACCTGCGCTGTACCAGGCGCTGGGCCAACTGGCCGAAGGTATTCGTCGCGGGCGACGCGACTTCGCGGCATTGCTCGACGAGGGCCAGGCCAAACTGGTGGCGGCCGGGTTCCGCCCGGACTACCTGGAAGTGCGTCATGCACTGACCCTGAAGCCTGCGCAGCCGGGCGATCGCGATCTGGTGATTCTGGGGGCGGCGTATCAGGGGAGCACGCGGTTGATCGACAACCTCTACCTGCATCTGGACGAGCCTTCGGCGTAATCCAGACCGGCCTCTTCGCAGCACTACGTGCGAGGAGGCCGCAACTGCCCTACCCTGTCCCGAAACCCCGCAAAAATTTCATCCTCCTCCTGCCCCTGACCATTCCCGCCGCCTGACCAATGCCTATAATGGGCCTCTCCTGCAACTGGCAAAGACTGCCAGTGTCAAAGCCTGACCATGCCCCAAGGAAACCATCCGCAATGGCGTATTACCGCACTCCCCACGATGTGACGGCCCTGCCCGCCTGGCAGGCGCTCCAGCAGCACCGCGATGCCATGCAGGGATTCAGCATGCGCGACGCCTTCGCAGCCGACCCCAAGCGCTTCGAGCAATTCTCGCTCAGCAGCTGCGGCCTTTTTCTCGATTACTCGAAGAACCTGATCAACGAAAAGACCCGCGAACTGCTGGTCGAACTGGCCCAGGAAGTCGGCCTGGCTGATGCGATCAAGTCGATGTTCAGCGGCGAGATCATCAACGGCTCCGAAGGCCGTCCCGTACTGCACACCGCCCTGCGCCGCCCGGTTGGCGACAAGCTCAGCGTTGGCGGCGTCAACGTGATGCCCGAAGTGCACAAGGTTCTCAACCAGATCACCGAACTGGTCGGCCGCATCCACGACGGCCTATGGCGCGGCTACAGCGAAAAGCCGATCACCGACGTGGTCAACATCGGCATCGGCGGCTCCTTCCTCGGCCCCGAACTGGTTTCCGAGGCCCTGCTGCCCTACGCCCAGCGCGGCGTGCGCTGCCACTACCTGGCCAACATCGACGGCAGCGAGTTCCACGAACTGTCAGCCAACCTGCGCGCCGAAACCACCCTGTTCATCGTTTCGTCGAAGTCGTTCAACACCCTCGAAACCCTGAAGAACGCCATAGCGGCACGCACCTGGTACCTGGCCCAGGGCGGCTCGGAAGCCGAGCTCTATCGCCACTTCATCGCAGTCTCCAGCAACAAGGCCGCCGCCGTGGCCTTCGGCATTCGTGAAGAAAACATCTTCCCGATGTGGGATTGGGTGGGCGGGCGCTATTCGCTGTGGTCGGCCATTGGCCTGCCGATCGCCCTGGCCATTGGTACTGCCAACTTCAAGGAGCTGCTGTCCGGCGCCTATACCATGGACCAGCATTTCCAGACCGCGCCGTTCGAAAAGAACATGCCGGTCCTGCTGGCCCTGCTCGGCGTTTGGTACGGCAACTTCTGGAATGCCAGCAGCCACGCGATCCTGCCGTACGACCACTACCTGCGTAACATCACCAAGCACCTGCAACAGCTGGACATGGAGTCCAACGGCAAGAGCGTATTGACCGACGGTTCCCCGGTGAAAACCGAGACCGGCCCGGTGATCTGGGGTGGCGTTGGCTGCAACGGGCAGCACGCCTATCACCAGTTGTTGCATCAAGGCACCCAGATGATTCCGGCCGACTTCATCGTGCCGGTGGTGAGCTTCAACCCGGTGGCCGACCATCACCAGTGGCTGTATGCCAACTGCCTGTCGCAGAGCCAGGCGCTGATGCTGGGCAAGACTCGCGAGGAAGCCGAGACCGAGCTGCGCGCCAAAGGCCTGAACGAAGCAGATATCGAAAAGCTGGCACCGCACAAGGTGATTCCGGGCAACCGTCCGAGCAACACCCTGGTGGTCGAGCGCATCAGCCCACGCCGCCTCGGCGCGCTGGTGGCGATGTACGAGCACAAGGTCTTCGTGCAGAGCGTGGTCTGGGGCATCAACGCCTTCGACCAGTGGGGCGTGGAGCTGGGCAAGGAGCTGGGCAAGGGCGTCTACCAGCGTCTGGTCGGCAGCCTGGAAGACAGCGCCGAAGATGGCTCGACCCAAGGGCTGATCAACTACTTCCGCGGCCGTCACCGCGGCTGACCTGAACGCTGCATTCGCGGGCGAGCCCGCTCCTACAGGCCCTCTGTAGGAGCGGGCTCGCCCGCGAAGAGGCAAGCGCAGGTTGAACAACAGTTCCAGCTACACTGTCCATCGAATAGCCGTTGAAGTCCCTCCGACAAGAGCAGGACCACCCGCCATGTTCGATATCCGCGACTACCCCCAGGCCCTGTCTGTCAGCCAGGCCGCCGAACTCTCCGACGCAGATTACCGCCGCCTCTACCGCCAGTCGGTGGACGACCCCGATACCTTCTGGGCCGAGCAGGCCAAACGCCTGGACTGGATCAAGCCCTGGTCGAGCGTGCAACAGTGCGACCTCAAGACCGGCACCGCACGCTGGTTCGATGGCGCCCAGCTCAACGTCAGTTACAACTGCATCGACCGCCATCTCGACAAACGTGGCGACCAGACCGCCCTGCTCTGGGAAGGCGACGACCCGAAAGACGCCAAACCGATCACCTACCGCGAGCTGCATCGCCAGGTCTGCCGCCTGGCCAACGCCCTGAAGGCCCGCGGCGTGAAGAAAGGCGACCGGGTCTGCATCTACATGCCGATGATCCCCGAAGCCGCCTACGCCATGCTCGCCTGCACGCGGATCGGCGCCATTCACTCGGTGGTGTTCGGCGGTTTCTCCCCCGATGCCCTGCGCGACCGCATCCTCGATGCCGACTGCCGCACGGTGATCACCGCCGACGAGGGCGTGCGCGGCGGCAAGCGTATCCCGCTCAAGCAGAACGTCGACAAAGCCCTGGCCAATTGCCCGGATGTCAGCAGTGTGCTGGTGGTCAAGCGCACCGGGGGCGATGTGGCCTGGAGCGAAGGACGCGACCTCTGGTACCACGAAGCCACCGAGCACGTCGGCGACGACTGCGCCCCCGAACCGATGGCCGCCGAAGACCCGTTGTTCATCCTCTACACCTCAGGCAGCACTGGCAAACCCAAGGGCGTGCTGCACAGCACGGCGGGCTACCTGTTGCAGGCAACGATGACGTTCAAGGTGGTGTTCGACTACCGCGACGGCGAAGTCTTCTGGTGCACCGCCGACGTCGGCTGGGTCACTGGCCACAGCTACATCGTCTACGGCCCGCTGGCCAACGGTGCCATCTCGCTGATGTTCGAAGGCGTGCCCAACTACCCGGATATCTCGCGTTTCTGGCAGGTGGTCGACAAGCATCAGGTGAACATCTTCTACACCGCGCCCACGGCCCTGCGCGCCTTGATGCGCGAAGGCAACGCACCGTTGCAGGGTACCTCGCGCAAGAGCCTGCGCCTGCTCGGCAGCGTCGGCGAGCCGATCAACCCCGAAGCCTGGGAATGGTATTTCGAAGCCGTGGGGCAAAAGCGCTGCCCCATCGTCGACACCTGGTGGCAAACCGAGACCGGCGGCATCATGCTCACCCCTCTGCCTGGCACACCACGCCTGAAGCCCGGCTGTGCCACGCAACCGATGTTCGGTGTACAACCGGTGCTGCTGGACGAAAAAGGCAAACCGATCGAAGGCCCTGGTGCCGGCCTGCTGGCGATCAAGGCCAGTTGGCCAGGGCAGATCCGTAGCGTCTATGGTGATCACCAGCGTATGGTCGACACCTACTTCAAACCCATGCCCGGCTACTACTTCACCGGCGATGGCGCACGCCGCGATGCTGACGGCGACTACTGGATCACCGGGCGTATCGACGATGTGATTAACGTATCCGGCCATCGCATCGGCACCGCCGAGGTGGAGAGTGCGCTAGTCCTGCACGACAAGGTCGCCGAGGCTGCGGTGGTCGGCTACCCCCACGACCTCAAGGGCCAGGGCGTGTATGCCTTCGTCACCACGATGAATGGCATCACCCCGGACGATGCACTCAAGGCCGAGCTGCTGGCGCTGGTCAGCAAGGAGATCGGCAGCTTCGCCAAACCCGAGCTGATCCAGTGGGCACCGGCCTTGCCCAAGACCCGCTCGGGCAAGATCATGCGGCGTATACTGCGCAAGATCGCCTGCAACGAACTGGACAACCTCGGCGATACCTCGACCCTCGCAGACCCCAGCGTGGTCCAGGGCCTCATCGACACACGCCTCAACCACTAGACGGCCGCCAGGCGGCCAGTACAGGTCGCCATGGAAGCCTTACGTCGCCGCATCGAAACCCAGGTCATGAGCCTCACCGGGCTGGCCCTCGGCCAGCTCGACCTGGAGTCCCCCAAGGGTGACCCGGGCCTGTTCGGCCCGCAAAGCGTCAGCTGGCAAGTACATGGTGATTTCCCCAGCATGCTGATCGGCGGCATCAGCGCATTGATGCTGCAACTGCTGCATCCACTGGCACTGGCCGGGGTCTGGGATCACTCGAATTTTCGCGAAGACCTGCTCGGCCGGCTGCGCCGCACCAGTCAGTTCATCTCCGGTACGACCTTCGGCTCGACTCGAGATGCCGAATGGTTGATCGACAAGGTCCGCAGCATCCACCTCAAGGTGGTCGGTACCGCTCCCGACGGACGCCATTACGCGGCCAGCGACCCGGACCTGCTGACCTGGGTGCACGTGGCGGAGGTCAGCAGTTTTCTCGCCGCCCACCTGCGCTACTGCAACCCACGGCTGTCAGTGGCTGACCAGGATGCCTACTACGACGAGATCGCCTTGATCGCCGAGCGGCTGGGCGCCCGAGACGTCCCGCGTTCATGTCGTCAGGTAGACGACTATCTGCAGCACATGCGCCCACAACTGCACTGCGATGCCCGCAGCCTGGAGGTGGTCGGCATACTGCTCGAAGCCCCGGCGCCCAGTCGGCTGGCAGAACCCGTGGGCAAGCTGATGCTGCACGCGGGCATCGACTTGCTGCCCGATTGGGCCAGCGCCCTGCTCGGTCTGCACCAAGGCCCCCTGCAGCGTCGCATGGTGCGCCTGGGCGTGGAGCGTACAGCGCCCGTGTTGCGCTGGGCCATGCGCGACGGTTCGGCGCATCGCGCCCGGCGGCGGATGGGCTTGCTCTAGGAGTTCTCCGATGTATCGGAACTGATTTGACGTGCCATACTCCAAGCACCTCCGCTCGAGACAGACGACGCCGCACATGCCCAAAGGATTGAATCGCGCCATTGGCGCCTTGCTGGCCATCGTGGCCCTGTACAGCCTGCTTGGCTTCTTCATTCTTCCCGGTGTGGGCCTGCGCATCGCCAACCAGCAACTGGCGCAGTACGCCACCGTGCCGGCGCACCTGCAGCGTATCGAGTTCAACCCGTTCAGCCTTGAGCTGACGTTGTGGGGCCTGCAGATCGGCGAGCCGGGCAAGGAGCAGGTGGCCTTCGAACGCCTCTACGCCAACCTCTCCCTCGACAGCCTATGGAGCGGCGCCCTGCACCTGGACGCGGTAGAGCTGGACAAGCCGCGCACCGAGCTGCTGTTCGCCAAGGACGGCAGCCTCAACCTCAGTCAGCTGTTCAAGCTGCCGCCGAGCGAGCCGAAACCGGACGAGCCGCCGAGCGATCCGTTCCCGCTGCGCATCGCCAGCATCAAGCTCAACGAAGGCTACCTGCACTTCCAGGACCTGCGCCCGAGCGAACCCATCGAGTTCCTCTACGACTCGATGAACCTCGAACTGAAGAACCTCAGCACCTTGCCGGACGACAGCGCCGACATGACGCTGGTCGCCAACGGCCCAAATGGCGGGCGTATCGACTGGAGCGGCAACCTGAGCCTGTCGCCCATCACCTCCGAAGGCACGCTGAAGATCACCGACAGCAAGATGAAGCTGTTCTGGCCCTACGTACGTGATGCTGTACCGCTGGTGCTGGAAGACGGCGTGCTCAGCCTCGATACCCACTACAAACTGAACCTGTCCAAGGAAACCGAGCTGCTGCTCGATAACGCCTCCGTGCGCGTCGCGCCCTTCGCCATCAAGGCGCCCGATGGCCGCCCGCTGGCGCGCCTGGCCAGCCTTGAGGTCAGCGAAACCTCCATCGACCTGGCCAAGCAGCTGGTGACCGTCGGCAAGATCCGCAGCGAAAAACTCGAAACCTGGGCGGCCCTTGAACGTGACGGCCAGCTCGACTGGCAGAAGCTCTTCGCCAGTCAGCCCGCCAAAGCCACCCCCAAGGAAAAGGCCGAGCCCGCCACCGCAGCGCCGCCCCCCGAGGAAAACGCCGCCAAGCAGCCCAGCAAACCCTGGCAGGTTCTGCTCAAGGATGTTCAGGCACGCAACTACATGATTCACCTGGCCGACCGCAGCCAGAAAGAGCCCGTGGCACTCGATGTCGGGCCGCTCAACCTGGACATGCAAGGCTTTGACAGCCTCAACAAGTCGCCCTTCACGCTCAAGCTCGACACCGGCGTGGGCCGCCAAGGCAAGCTGCAGGCTGCCGGCCAGGTCAACCTGGCACCGGTCACCGCCAAGCTGGACGTCAGTACCCGCGACATCGACCTGCGCGTGGCCCAGGCCTACATCAGCCCGTTCATTCGCCTGGAGCTGCGCAGCGGCATGCTCGCCAGCGATCTCAAGGTCGACCTCAAGGGCACCGAGCCACTGGCCTTCAGCGTGGCGGGCAAGGCCCAGGTCAACCAGTTGCACACCCTCGACACGATCAAGGGGCGCGACTTCGTGAAATGGCAGCAGGTGAACGTCGATGGGCTGTCCTATGTGCACGGCGATGCCCTGTCGATCGACAAGGTCACCCTGTTGCAGCCCTACGCGCGCTTCATCATCAACGAAGACCGCACCACCAGTGTCGACGACCTTCTCATCCCGCAACCTGCTGACGCACCAGCCGCCAGCCAAGCGAAACCGGCCACAGCCAGCAATGAAAAGCCACTGGGCATCCGAATCGGCCAGATCGATATCAACGATGGCTCGGCCAACTTCGCCGACCTGACATTGACGCCCAACTTCGCCACCGCCGTGCAGCAGTTGAACGGCCAGATCGGCACCATCGACAACCGCAAGCCGCTCCCGGCGAAAGTGGACGTCAAAGGCAAGGTCGATCGCTACGCGCCGGTGACCATCAAGGGCGCATTGAATCCGTTCGACCCGATGGCCAGCCTCGACATCGCCACCAGCTTCAAGCGCGTCGAACTGACCACCCTGACGCCCTACTCCGGCAAGTTCGCCGGGTTCCGCATCCGCAAGGGACGCCTGAATCTCGACCTGCACTATGTGATCACCAAAGGCCAGCTCAAGGCCGAGAACAAGGTCGTGGTCGAGCAACTGCAACTGGGTGAAAAAGTCGACAGCCCCGATGCCGTCGACCTGCCTATTCGCCTCGCTGTCGCGTTACTCAAGGATACCGAGGGCAAGATCTCCATCGAGCTGCCTGTCACGGGCGATCTCAACAACCCGCAGTTCAGCGTCATGCCGATCGTCTGGCAGACCCTGCGCAACCTGGTGCTGCGTGCGGCGCAGGCGCCGTTCAAGTTCATCGGCGGATTGATTGCCGGTGGCGGTTCGGAAGATCTGGGCAACGTATCCTTCGCTCCCGGCTCCAGCGATCTCAGCAGCGAGGCCCAGTCGGCCCTAGACAAGCTGGCCTCGGCCCTGCAACAGCGGCCGGAACTGCGCCTGGAGATCGAAGGTACCAGCGCACAGAGCAGCGACGGCCCATTGATCGCCCAACAGCGTCTGGAACGCGAATACCAGGCGACCTGGTACAAGATTCTGCAGCGGCGCGGTGACAAGGTTCCGGCCAATGCCTCGATGCTGGTAGTCGACGACAGCGACAAGCCGGCCATGCTCGAGGGCATCTACCGCACCCGTCTCAAGCAGCAGCCACCTGCGGAATGGGAAAAGCTCAGCCGCGAAGAGCGCACCATCAAGCTGCGCGAGGCGGTGCTCAAATCCTGGGCCGAAAGCGCGGCCTTGCTGCGCAACCTCGGCCAAGACCGGGCGAGCAGCATCAAGGACTACCTGGTAGACAAGGGCAAGCTGGAGGATGACCGGGTGTACTTCATCGACACCACCCTGGGGCAGGCCGAAAGCGACGGGCGAGTGATCACCCCGATGCATCTGGACGCAGAGTAATCCCTGAACGATTTCAGAGGCGCAAAGAGAAAGCCCCGGCAGATGCCGGGGCTTTCTCTTTGGGTGGCCAGATCCTTCTGACCGACGGGACAATCCTTATTCAGCTTTCAGCGCTTCAGCGGTCACGCTTTTCACGCCTTTAACGTTCTGGGTGATGCGCACCGCTTCTTTCTTCTGCGATTCGGTTACTTTGACATCGGAAGAAAGGGAGACAACACCGTGGCTGGTTTCAACTTTGATATCGCTGCCTGGGATGCCTTTTTCGGTCAGCAGATCAGCCTTGACCTTGGTGGTGATCCAGGTGTCCGAGGTTTCTTGCTTGGCGTCGGCCACCGGTTGGTTGGAAGCCAGCATCACTGGAGCTTGGGTAGCCTCTGCGGCGAATGCGCCGTTAGCCATCGACAGAGTCAGGGCGGTAGCAGTAGCGGCAGCAATGGCAAACTTCTTCATGTGGGTCACTCCTGTTTATTCGAAAGATCTGCGCCGAGGTTCCTGGCTGCAGGTATGAAGGTAGTTGCAGGGGCTGTGCCAGTTTTTCCGCTTCGCTTGATTCCTTTAAAAACAAAGAGTTACGGCATTTCACTTGTCAGGAGAGTCGTGCAATTTGCAACCCCGACGAAAAACCTGCATGCAAGATGCAAGTCCAACAGGTTTTTCTGCGCGCATAAAAAAAGGACCTCCGAGGAGGTCCTTTTTTCAGTCATTGCCGATAAGGCTTAGACACCCGATGCCTTGGCAGCGGCGACGTCCTTGATCGACAGCTTGATACGGCCGCGGTTGTCCACGTCCAGTACCAGTACTTCGACTTCCTGGCCTTCTTTCAGCACGTCGGTAACCTTCTCTACACGCGCATCGCTGAGCATGGAGATGTGCACCAGACCGTCCTTGCCAGGCAGGATGTTGACGAAGGCGCCGAAGTCGACGATACGCTCGACCTTGCCGACGTAGATCTTGCCGATCTCGGCTTCTGCGGTGATACCCAGGATGCGCTGCTTGGCAGCATCTGCCGCTTCCTTGGTTTCGCCGAAGATCTTGATCGAGCCGTCGTCTTCGATGTCGATCGAAGCTTTGGTCTCTTCACAGATGGCGCGGATGGTGGCGCCGCCTTTACCGATGACGTCACGGATCTTGTCGGTGTCGATCTTCATCGCGATCATGGTCGGGGCGTTGGCCGACAGCTCGGTACGCGACTGACCGATGATCTGGTTCATCTGGCCGAGGATGTTCAGGCGAGCTTCCAGGGCCTGGCCCAGGGCGATCTCCATGATCTCTTCGGTGATGCCGTTGATCTTGATGTCCATCTGCAGCGCGGTAACACCTTTGGCGGTACCGGCAACCTTGAAGTCCATGTCGCCCAGGTGGTCTTCGTCACCCAGGATGTCAGTCAGGATCGCGAACTTCTCGCCTTCCTTGACCAGGCCCATGGCGATACCGGCAACCGGCGCTTTCATTGGAACGCCAGCGTCCATCAGAGCCAGGGAAGCACCGCAGACCGAAGCCATGGAGCTCGAACCGTTGGATTCGGTGATTTCCGAAACGACGCGGATGGTGTACGGGAACACGTCAGCGGCAGGCAGCATGGCCTGGACCGAGCGACGAGCCAGACGGCCGTGACCGATCTCACGACGGCCAGCACCGCCCATGCGACCACATTCGCCTACCGAGAACGGCGGGAAGTTGTAGTGCAGCATGAAGGGGTCTTTCTTCTCGCCTTCGAGAGTGTCCAGCAGCTGGGCGTCACGGGCGGTGCCGAGGGTGGCAACGACCAGGGCCTGGGTTTCACCACGGGTGAACAGTGCCGAACCGTGGGTCTTGGGCAGAACACCGACTTCGATGTTCAGCGGACGTACGGTCTTGGTGTCGCGACCGTCGATACGCGGCTTGCCGTTGACGATGTTTTCGCGAACGGTGCGGTACTCGATTTCGCCGAAGATGTCTTTGACTTCGCTCGCCGATGGCTGGCCTTCTTCACCGGAGAACTTGGCGATGGCCTGGTCACGCAGCTCGCCCAGGCGCGCGTAGCGGTCGGCCTTGACGGTGATGGTGTAGCCCTGGGATACGGCTTCACCGAACTCGGCACGAATAGCGTCGAACAGTGCAGTGTTGGCAACGGCTGGTTTCCAGTCCCAGGTTGGCTTGCCGGCTTCGGCGGCCAGTTCCTTGACGGCCTTGATCACAGCCTGGAACTCGTCGTGGGCGAACAGCACGGCGCCCAGCATCTGGTCTTCGGTCAGTTCCTGGGCTTCCGATTCGACCATCAGTACGGCGTCGGAGGTACCGGCAACGACCATGTCCAGGCTCGAGGCAGCCAGTTGCTCGTAGGTCGGGTTAAGCAGGTAGCCGGTGCTTTCGTGGAAGGCAACGCGGGCGGCGCCGATCGGGCCTTCGAACGGAATGCCGGAGATGGCCAGGGCAGCCGAGGTACCGATCATCGCAGCGATGTCCGGATCGGTCTTCTTGCTGGTGGAAACCACGGTGCAGACGACCTGCACTTCGTTCATGAAGCCTTCAGGGAAGAGCGGGCGAATCGGACGGTCGATCAGACGCGAGGTCAGGGTTTCTTTCTCGGAAGGACGGCCTTCACGCTTGAAGAAACCGCCAGGGATCTTGCCAGCGGCGTAGGTCTTTTCCTGATAGTGCACGGACAGCGGGAAGAAGCCCTTGCCTGGATCGGCTTGCTTGGCACCGACCACGGTCACCAGCACGGTGACATCGTTGTCGACGGTGACCAGCACGGCGCCGGTGGCCTGACGGGCAATGCGGCCCGTTTCGAGAGTGACGGTCGATTGACCGAACTGGAACGTCTTGATTACCGGGTTCACGGTTTCCTACCTTTTCAGTGGCTCTTGGGGGAACTGGGAAAACTGGGATCTTGCGAATTCTTGGGCGGAAGGGAGTGTCGACTCCGTTGACCGTCCAGATACAACACGAGGCTGGGAGCCTGGGCGTCTTGCGAAAAATTCGCTCGACGGCATCAGGCTGCCAACCTCGGAGATACGCGTGGCGTGTCCAAGGGTAGCGCTGACAAGCAGCGCTCCCCAAGCATGCGACACGCCATGCACACCACTGGCCAGTCCGCTATTAGCGACGCAGGCCCAGGCGACCGATCAGGGCGCTGTAACGAGTGGTGTCTTTGCCCTTCAGGTAATCCAGCAGCTTACGACGCTGGTTGACCATACGGATCAGACCACGACGGGAGTGGTGGTCTTTTTCGTTGGCCTTGAAGTGGCCTTGCAGCTTGTTGATGTTGGCGGTCAGCAGAGCAACCTGCACTTCCGGGCTACCGGTATCGCCGGCGGCTTGCTGGTAATCGGCAACGATCTGAGCTTTTTCTTCGACGCTGAGGGCCATTTGGCTTCTCCTGATAAACGGATCCCGCAAGCGGGGTCCAATAGGCCAGGGACTTGAATCCCTGTATTAATAAAAAGAGGTATGACCGTGCCTACTGACAGCCATCCTCGGTTCCCCAGCGCACGACCGAAGCCCTGCCCTGTGGTTTCGGTCATTCCGACCGAATCAGTCGACGCGGCGCAATGCGCCCGTCTTCGCTCACTTCACCGATACCGATGAAGCGACCATTGTGATCCTGTACCCGGACCATGCCGAACTGCGGCGCGTCCGGTGCTCGCACTGCCTGACCGTGCAGCCAGTAGAACGCGCTGTGCTCGGACAACAGCACCAGCGGCCAGTCCTGCAGCCCGCTGTCGGACGGCATGAGGAAGCGATCGAGTGCTTCGTTGCCGCCTTCGGCATGCGCCTGCTCGAGCTCCTCGAGCGTCACGGTCTGTGCCAGGGCGAAAGGCCCGGCCTGGGTGCGACGCAGTTCTGCGACATAGGCACCACAGCCCAGCACCTCACCGATATCCTCGACCAAGGTGCGGATATAGGTGCCTTTGCTGCAGCCGACCGAGAGGCGCGCACGGGTGCCTTCGCACTCGAGCAACTCCAAGCGGTTAATAGTAACAGAACGCGCCTCGCGCTCCACTACCTCTCCTGCACGCGCCAGCTTGTAAAGCGGCTGGCCGTCACGCTTGAGCGCCGAGTACATCGGCGGCACCTGGCGGATTTCACCTCGAAAACGCGGGATCGCGGCTTCGATATCGGCGCGACCAACGGTCACCTCGCGGGTCTGCAGCACCTCGCCTTCGGCGTCCGCGGTGCTGGTAGTCTGCCCCAGCTGCATGACGGTTTCGTAGCCCTTGTCGGAATCGAGCAGGTACTGCGAAAACTTGGTGGCCTCACCGAAGCACAGCGGCAAAACACCGGTGGCCAGTGGGTCGAGGCTGCCGGTATGGCCGGCCTTTTCTGCATTGAGCAGCCAGCGGACCTTCTGCAACGCTGCATTGGAGGTGAAACCCAAGGGCTTGTCGAGCAGGATGATACCGCTGACGTTACGACGGATACGTTTGACCTGGGCCACCGCTTACTCCTTGGTGTCCAGCTCGTCGGCATCCTTGTGCAGGCGATCTTCAGCCACCGCACGCTCGATCAGTGCCGAGAGGTGAACACCCCGGCTGACACTTTCATCGAAGTGGAAATGCAGTTGTGGAACGCTGCGCAGTTGCATCGCCCGCCCGAGGTGCAGACGCAGGAAACTGGCGGCACTGTTGAGCGCCTTGAGGGTCTGGGGTACGGCGTCGGCGTCATCCTGGCCCATCACGGTGATGAAAACCTTGGCGTGACCGAGATCACGACTGACGTCGACCGCGGTGATGGTCACCAGGCCCACACGTGGATCCTTGACTTCACGGCGGATCAACTCGGCCAGCTCGCGCTGCATCTGGTCGCCGATGCGTTGGGTACGGCTATATTCTTTTGCCATTTTTGCTACCTGTATCTTAAAGCGGCAAACGCCCGGTCAGGCGGGTGTGCCTGACCGGGCGTTACCTTCAGAGGCCCAGCCAGCCGCCTTGCGACGGGGCCTGGGCCGCGCCCATCCCTTACAGGGTACGGGCAACCTGGACTTTCTCGAAGACTTCGATCTTGTCGCCGACCTTGACGTCGTTGTAGCTCTTGACGCCGATACCGCACTCCATGCCGTTACGCACTTCGGCGGCGTCGTCCTTGAAGCGACGCAGCGATTCCAGCTCGCCTTCGAAGATCACAACGTCCTCGCGCAGTACGCGGATCGGACGGTTGCGGTACACGGTACCTTCGATGACCATACAGCCAGCGATGGCGCCGAACTTCGGAGAACGGAACACATCACGCACTTCGGCGACACCCAGGATGTTCTCGCGAACATCGCTGCCGAGCATGCCGGTCAGGGCTTTCTTGACGTCTTCGATGATGTCGTAGATCACGTTGTAGTAACGCATATCCAGACCTTCCTGCTCGACGATCTTGCGCGCGCCGGCATCGGCACGCACGTTGAAGCCGAACAGTACTGCATTCGAAGCCAGCGCCAGGTTGGCGTCGCTCTCGGTGATACCACCGACGCCGCCACCGATGACGCGCACCTGAACTTCGTCGTTGCCCAGGCTGCCGAGCGAGCCCTGGAGTGCTTCCAGAGAGCCGCGCACGTCGGTCTTGAGGACGATGTTGAGGGTCTTCTTCTCTTCCTGACCCATGGTCTCGAAGATGTTTTCCAGCTTGCCGGCGTGAGCACGGGCCAGCTTGACCTCACGGTACTTGCCTTGACGGAACAGGGCGACTTCACGTGCCTTCTTCTCGTCAGCGACCACGGACAGCTCGTCACCGGCTTCCGGGGTGCCATCCAGGCCGAGGATCTCGACCGGGATCGACGGGCCGGCTTCCTTCACAGGCTTGCCGTTCTCGTCGAGCATGGCACGTACGCGGCCATAGTTGGAGCCAACCAGAACCATGTCGCCCTGACGCAGCGTACCGTCCTGAACCAGGATGGTGGCGACCGGACCGCGGCCCTTGTCCAGACGCGACTCGACGACAACGCCACGACCAGGTGCGGTCGGGGTGGCGGTCAGCTCGAGAATCTCTGCTTGCAGCAGGACGGCTTCGAGCAGTTCGTCGACACCGGTACCCATCTTCGCCGAAACCTTGACGAACGGAGTGTCACCACCCCAGTCCTCGGAGGTCACGCCTTCGACGGCCAGTTCGTTGCGGATGCGATCGAGGTCGGCACCCGGCTTGTCGATCTTGTTCACCGCGACCACCAGCGGAACACCAGCAGCTTTCGCATGCTGAACGGCCTCACGGGTCTGTGGCATCACGCCGTCGTCCGCCGCCACCACCAGGATGACGATGTCGGTCGCCTTGGCACCGCGGGCACGCATTTGGGTAAACGCAGCGTGGCCCGGAGTATCGAGGAAGGTGACCATGCCGCGGTCGGTTTCCACGTGGTAGGCACCGATGTGCTGGGTGATACCACCGGCTTCGCCAGCGGCGACCTTGGCACGACGGATGTAGTCGAGCAGCGAGGTCTTGCCGTGGTCGACGTGGCCCATGACGGTCACGACCGGCGCGCGGGACTCGACTTCACCTTCGAACTTCAGCGATTCGGCCAGGGAGTCTTCCAGGGCGGTATCGCTGACCAGGGTGACCTTGTGGCCCAGCTCTTCGGCGACCAACTGAGCGGTCTCCTGGTCAAGCACCTGGTTGATGGTGACCGGAGTACCCAGCTTGAACATGAACTTGACGACTTCGGCAGCCTTGACCGACATCTGCTGAGCCAGCTCGGAGACGGTGATGGTCTCGCCGATGCTGACATCACGGATGACCGGACCAGTCGGGCTCTGGAAGCCGTGCTGGTTGCGCTTCTTCAGCTTGCTCTTGCCGCCACGGCCACGACGCGCGCCATCGCTCTCTTCGTCAGTGGTGCGCGGTGCAGCGCGCGGAGTCGGAGCTTTTTCCTTCTCCTTGACCTTGACCTTGATCGACACGCGAGGGGCTTCGCCACGACGCTCACCACCGGCGCCACGACGGTCGTCGTCACGGGTGCGGTTTTCGTTGCGACGGTTCTCGTCCTTCTTGCGCTCGGCGGCACGTGCCGCGGCGTCATCGGACACCGGGGCATCGGCCACTACAGGCTCGGCAGCAGCCGGAGCCGATTCGGCACGTGGCGCAGGCGCCGCAACCGGAGCTTCGGCGGCCTGACGGCGAGCCTGCTCTTCGTTACGCTGGCGAGTCTCGGCCTCGACCTTCTCACGCGCAGCATTCTCAGCGGCACGGCGCTCTTCAGCCTCACGCTTCTGCTCGGCCTGGATCTCTTCCGGGCTGCGCTGCACGAATACTTTCTTCTTGCGTACTTCTACGCTGATGCTCTTGCTACCGGCGACACGCAGGGTACTGGTGGTCTTGCGCTGCAAGGTAATCTTGCGTGGCTCTTCCGCCTTGCTCTTGTGGCTGCTCTTCAGATGAGTCAGCAGAACCTGCTTCTCATTGTCGGTCACTACCTGACCGGCGTCGGTGTGCGGCAGACCTGCCTCACGCATCTGCTGCAGCAGGCGCTCTACCGGTGCCTCGACCTCTTGGGCCAGTTCTTTCACCGTGACTTGCGTCATGCACTTCTCTCCTCAGGCCGCGCCTAATTACTCGAACCAGTGGGCTCGGGCGGCCATGATCAACTTGCCGGCACGCTCTTCGTCGATGCCGTCGATGTCGAGCAGGTCGTCGATCGACTGCTCGGCCAGGTCTTCGCGGTTAACCACGCCGCGCACCGCCAGTTCCGCCGCCAGGTCCTTGTCCATGCCCTCGAGGGAGAGCAGGTCTTCGGCCGGATGGGCGTCTGCCAGTTTTTCTTCGGTAGCGATGGCTTTGGTCAACAAACGGTCCTTGGCACGAGCACGCAGCTCGTTGACGATTTCCTCGTCGAAGCCATCGATGTTGAGCATTTCTTCCAACGGTACGTAAGCAATTTCTTCGAGGCTGGTGAAGCCTTCGTCGACCAGCACCTGTGCCAGCTCTTCGTCGACTTCCAGTTCCTCGATGAAGTTACGCAGGATGTCACCTGTTTCAGCTTGCTGCTTGGCCTGGATATCCTTCTCGGTCATCACGTTCAGGGTCCAGCCAGTCAGCTGACTGGCCAGGCGAACGTTCTGACCGCCGCGGCCGATAGCCTGCGCCAGGTTGTCCTCGGCAACGGCGATGTCCATTGCGTGGGCATCCTCGTCAACGATGATCGCCGCGACTTCGGCCGGCGACATGGCGTTGATGACGAACTGTGCCGGGTTCTCGTCCCACAGGACGATATCCACACGCTCACCACCCAACTCACCGGAGACTGCCTGGACGCGCGAACCCCGCATGCCGATGCAGGCGCCTTGAGGATCGATACGCTTGTCCTTGGAGCGCACGGCGATCTTGGCGCGCGAACCCGGATCACGGGACGCTGCCATCACCTCGATCAGGCCCTCGGCGATTTCCGGCACTTCGATGCGGAACAGCTCGATCAGCATCTGCGGTGCGGTACGCGACAGGATCAACTGCGGGCCACGGTTCTCGGTGCGGATTTCCTTGAGCAGTGCACGCAGGCGCACACCGACGCGGAAAGTCTCACGCGGGATGATGTCTTCGCGAGCCAGCAGCGCCTCGGCATTGTTGCCCAGGTCGACGATGACGTTGTCGCGGGTGACCTTCTTGACGGTGCCGGAGATGATCTCGCCGACACGCTCGCGGTAGGCGTCGACCACCTGGGCGCGCTCGGCCTCACGGACCTTCTGCACGATGACCTGCTTCGCGGTCTGGGCGGCGATACGACCGAACTCGATGGACTCGATCTTCTCCTCGATCACGTCGCCAATCTTGGCGTCCGGATGAGAGTCCTTGATCTTGTCCAGCCAGGTTTCAATCGCCGGATCGTCCAGGTCGTTTTCGTCGACCACGGTCCAGCGACGGAAGGTCTCGTAGCTACCGGTGTGGCGGTTGATTTCCACACGCAGATCGACTTCGTCTTCAAAACGTTTTTTGGTTGCAGTAGCCAGGGCCACTTCCAGCGCTTCGAAAATGACGCCGGGTGGTACACCCTTTTCGTTGGATACCGATTCAACAACCAGCAGTACTTCTTTGCTCATCGTACGCCTCGCCTTGCGCAAGCCATTAGGCCCGGAATGTCCGCCGGGCCCGGCACGTCTCAGTCAAAACTGGGAATAATATTGGCCTTGTCGATCGAGTCGATCGGCAGCAGGAATTCGTTGGTATCCACCTGGATCACCACGTCCTGATCCTCCACACCGCGGAGAAGGCCCTGGAAGTTACGACGACCCTCGAAGGGCGTACGCAGCTTGATCTTCACTTGCTCGCCCGCATGCGAAGCAAACTGTTCCAGTGTGAACAGCGGGCGATCCATGCCTGGAGAGGACACCTCAAGGGTGTATTCACTGCTGATCGGATCTTCCACATCAAGAATGGCGCTGGCCTGACGGCTGACCGCTTCGCAGTCGTCCACCAGGATGCCGTCTTCCTTGTCGATATAGATGCGTAGTACCGAATGCTTACCCTGGGAAACGTATTCGATCCCCCAGCACTGATAGCCCAGACCCTCGACAACCGGGGCCAACAAGGCCTGCAACTGTTCTAGCTTGCTCGACACCTGAACCCCCTCGTGCATGCTGTGCAAATAAAAAATGGGCGAAGCGCCCATCCCTGAAAGCGCCGTTGAACAACGACGCGAAGAACTGTTCAGCTAGCAAAAAGCCCCTGAAAAGGGGCTCCGCTGAAGCTGGTTGCGGGGGCTGGATTTGAACCAACGACCTTCGGGTTATGAGCCCGACGAGCTACCAAGCTGCTCCACCCCGCGACAAAGCTGGGGCGAAAGTATAAGACCGAACCCTGTGCAGGGTCAATCCGACCTCCACCTGCAAGAAAGCCCGCTAAAGCGGGCTCTCATGCTTCAATTGGTACCGAGAAGGGGACTCGAACCCCTACACCCTATGGGCACAACCACCTCAAGGTTGCGTGTCTACCAATTCCACCACCTCGGCAATATTACATCTTGAAACCCGTTACTTCTGCTCTTCGGTAGGAGGAGGGACGTCACCTTTTGGGGCGGCTTCACTCTTCTGTTCCTGGAGCACCGGTACATCATCATTTACTGCCGGCTTTTGCTCTTTAACTTCCAGCACTGCTGGATCTGGCAAACCGGCTTGAGTCAGCTGGTGTGCCTGCTGCTTGGCGAAGTATCCTAACCCAAGTGCAGTCAAAAAGAAAGTGGCAGCAAGTATAGCAGTAAATTTACTCAGGAAGGTAGCAGAACCTTGGCTTCCGAACACAGTATTTGAAGCACCTGCGCCGAAAGATGCACCTGCTTCCGCACCTTTACCCTGTTGCATCAGAACCAGCGCTACCAGCGCCAGTGCAGCCAACAGATGAAAAACAACTACGACTGTTTCCAGCATATGTTCAGTTTCCTGCGGCGCGACAAATTGCACCGAATTCGTCTGCGTTCAGGGATGCTCCACCAATGAGCCCCCCATCAATATCCGGCATGCCGAACAGTTCGGCCGCATTGGCCGCCTTCACGCTACCGCCGTAGAGAAGTTGCGCATTCGCTGCAACTTCGGCGTCCAGCGCCTTCAGCTGCGCACGGATGGCAGCATGCACATCCTGGGCTTGCTGAGGCGAGGCCGTCAAACCAGTGCCAATGGCCCATACAGGCTCATAGGCAATTACTGCATTGGCAAAAGCCTTGATACCGAATGCATCGATAACACTGCTTAGTTGACGCCCGACAACTTCGAGCGTCCTGCCAGCCTCGCGCTCCTCGAGAGTTTCCCCTACGCAGAGCACCGGCTTCAAACCACTTGCCTGTGCGGCTGCAAACTTGCGATTCAGCACTTCGTCCGTTTCACCAATAATCTGGCGACGCTCCGAATGGCCAATCAACACCAACTTGCAACCGACTTCAGCCAACTGACTAGGTGCAACTTCACCTGTCAGCGCACCCTGTTCGGGCTGTACTGCAGAATTCTGTGCTCCAACGATGATCCCCTTGCCGCTCAACTCATCAATGACTTGATTGATGAACAACGACGGCGGAAACACCGCAACTTCGACACCACTCGGAAGAGCCAGATTACTCAGGCTCAGGCTCAGCTCAGCGACGCTGGCGCGGGTACCGTGCATCTTCCAGTTACCAGCTACCATGGGGCGACGCATGCTCTACCTCGTCGGTCAAAGTGGGCGCAGATCTTACCCAACCAGAATCGCGCTGGCAAGCGTCTTTCAGGCACAAACTTCTGCAACGACCTTGGCCAAGGCTTCGGCATGGCTGCGCACCTGACTTTCGTCGTCGCCCTCGACCATCACTCGCAGCAGCGGCTCGGTCCCGGACTTGCGCAGCAGCACACGGCCACGGCCAGCCATCGCCTCGGTGACCTTGGCACTGGCTTCCTGCACGGCAGGATTTTCCAGCGGATCGGCACTACCGGCGGCATAACGGACATTGATCAGTACCTGCGGGCATTTGCGAATCGCCTGACGGGCCTGGGCAAGGTTTTCACCACGACGCTTGAGCGCCATCAACACCTGCAGTGCCGCAATGATCGCGTCGCCTGTGGTGGTGTGGTTGCAGCACACCACATGGCCGGAATTCTCACCACCGAGCAGCCATTCGCGTTCAAGCAGCTCGGCCATGACATAGCGGTCACCGACCTTGGCGCGTGCGAATGGAATGTCGAGGTCCTTGAGCGCCAGCTCCAGGCCCAGGTTACTCATGAGCGTGCCAACTACCCCACCCTGCAGCTTGCCTCGTTCCTGCAGGTCGCGGGCAATGATGAACAGCAGCTCGTCACCGTCGACGATCGCTCCCGTATGGTCGACCATCAGTACACGGTCGCCATCGCCATCGAAGGCAATACCCAGATCGGCATGCCCCACCAGCACGGCCGCCTGCAACGACTCGATATGCGTGGAGCCACAGCCCTCGTTGATGTTCAAACCATCAGGCTGGGCATGCAGCACAGTGACATCGGCACCCAGCTCGCGGAACACGCTGGGAGCGACCTTGTAGGTGGCACCATGGGCGCAATCGACGACCAACTTGAGGCCGGCGAAATCAGTGCTGCTAGGCACGCTGCTCTTGCAGAACTCGATGTAGCGACCGGCAGCGTCGTTGATGCGAGAAACCTTGCCCAGTTTGCTCGACTCGACCACATTCATCGGCTGATCGAGCAACTCCTCGATCATCAGCTCGACCTCGTCTGGCAGCTTGGTACCGTTGCCCGAGAAGAACTTGATGCCGTTGTCATCATGCGGATTGTGCGAAGCACTGATGACGATACCCGCTTCAGCATGGAAGGTACGGGTCAGGTAGGCGATGGCCGGGGTCGGCATCGGCCCGAGGAGCATCACGTCAGCGCCGGCAGCCGAGAGGCCGGCCTCCAGAGCCGACTCGAACATGTAGCCGGAGATACGGGTATCCTTGCCCACCAGAACGCGGCAGTTGCCCTGCTTGCGGAAGGCCATGCCCGCCGCCCAGCCGAGCTTCAGCATGAAGTCGGGAGTGATCGGATATTCGCCAACGCGGCCACGGATACCATCGGTACCAAAGTATTTTCTGCTCATAGGAACTCCAAACGTTCTTATTCGGCGCTCTGTACCGCAGCGATCATGCGCACCACATCGACAGTCTCGGCCACATCATGCACGCGCAGGATGCTCGTCCCCATGGTCATGGCCAATGCCGCCAGTGCGAGGCTGCCGTACAGCCGCTCGCCGACCGGACGATCCAGCGCCTGGCCGATCATGCTCTTGCGCGAGACGCCCACCAGCAGCGGCCGTCCCAAGCGATAGAGTGCTTCCATATGCTTGAACAGGCTCAGGTTGTGCGCCAGGTTCTTGGCGAACCCGAAGCCCGGATCAAGAATGATTCGTTCCGCACCGATGCCGACTGCCGCGCAGGCAGCCATACGCCGCTCCAGATAGCTAGCCACCTCTTGGGTGACGTCGTCATACCGCGGATTGTCCTGCATGTTACCCGGCTCACCGCGCATGTGCATCAGGCATACCGGCAGGCCGGTGTCGGCCGCAGCATCCAGCGCACCATCGCGCTCCAGGGCACGCACATCGTTGATCAGCCCGGCGCCAAGCCGAGCCGTCTCGCGCATTACCGCGGGCGTAGAGGTATCGACGGAGATGATGACATCAAGGCGACTGCTGATCGCCTCGACGATCGGAGCGACCCGCTCCAGCTCCTCGACGGGCGACACTGCGCGAGCGCCGGGACGAGTAGACTCGCCACCTACATCGATAAGCGTGGCACCCGCCGCGACCATGGCCTCGGCATGGCGCAAGGCCTCGTCACGGCGGCTGAAGCGACCGCCGTCGGAAAATGAATCAGGGGTGACGTTGAGGATACCCATGACATGGGTACGGGACAAATCAAGAACCCGGTTGCCGCAAGGCAACCGGGTCGGGTACTGCTGAGAGGTCATATGAACCCTTAGTGTTGAGCCGCCGGACCACCGATCGGCGACTCTGGACGATCACCCTGCGACGCCTGGTTGCCGGAGGTACCGGCATCGTTGTCCCAGTCGCGCGGCTCGCGCGGCGTACGACCTGCCATGATGTCGTCTATCTGGTCGGCATCGATGGTTTCGTACTTCATCAGGGCCTCGGCCATCGCGTCAAGCTTGTCGCGGTTGTCGGTGAGGATCTGCTTGGCGGTGGCATAGCACTGATCGATGATGCTGCGCACTTCGGAATCGATCAACTTGGCGGTCTCGCCGGAGACGCTGGCGTGCTGGCTGCCAGCACTGCGGCCAAGGAACACCTCGCCCTCTTCTTCGGCGTACATCAACGGACCGAGCTTCTCGGACAGGCCCCACTTGGTGACCATGTTCCGGGCGATCTGGCTGGCACGCATGATGTCGTTGGACGCACCCGTGGTGACGCCATCGAAGCCCAGGGTCATCTCCTCGGCGATACGGCCGCCGTACAGCGAACAGATCTGGCTGATCAACGCACGCTTGGAGAGGCTGTACCGGTCTTCCTCGGGCAGGAACATGGTCACACCGAGCGCACGACCGCGCGGAATGATCGAGACCTTGTACACCGGGTCATGCTCAGGCACGACACGACCAACGATGGCGTGACCGGCCTCGTGATAAGCCGTGTTCTGCTTCTCTTTCTCGGACATGACCATGGTCTTGCGCTCGGCGCCCATCATGATCTTGTCCTTGGCCAGCTCGAACTCCTTCATCTCGACCAGGCGCTTGCTGGAGCGAGCGGCGAACAGCGACGCCTCGTTGACCAGGTTGGCAAGATCGGCACCGGAGAAGCCGGGGGTACCACGGGCAATGACGGCGGCGTTGACGTTCTCGCCGACCGGCACCTTGCGCATGTGCACCTTGAGAATCTGCTCGCGACCACGGATATCCGGCAGGCCCACCACCACCTGGCGGTCGAAGCGACCAGGACGCAGCAGCGCCGGGTCGAGCACATCAGGTCGGTTGGTCGCAGCGATGACGATGATGCCATCGTTCATCTCGAAGCCATCCATCTCGACCAGCAACTGGTTCAGTGTCTGCTCGCGCTCGTCGTGACCGCCACCCATGCCGGCGCCACGGTGGCGACCGACAGCGTCGATCTCGTCGATGAAGATGATGCACGGCGCGTGTTTCTTCGCCTGCTCGAACATGTCACGAACACGGCTGGCACCGACACCGACGAACATTTCGACGAAATCGGAACCGGAAATGGTGAAGAACGGCACTTTCGCCTCACCGGCGATGGCCTTGGCCAGCAAGGTCTTACCGGTACCGGGCGGGCCGACCATCAGCACGCCACGTGGGATACGACCGCCCAGGCGCTGGAATTTGCCTGGATCACGCAGAAACTCGACCAGTTCGCCGACTTCTTCCTTGGCTTCGTCGCAACCCGCGACATCGGCCAGGGTGGTTTTCACCTGGTCTTCGGAGAGCAGGCGCGCCTTGCTCTTGCCGAAGCTCATCGGCCCGCCCTTGCCGCCCGCACCGCCTTGCATCTGGCGCATGAAGAACATGAACACGGCGATGATCACGAGGATCGGGAAGCTGGCGACCAGCAGCTGGGTCCAGATGCTCTGCTGTTCGGGTTGCTTGCCTTCGATCACGACATGATTGTCGACCAGGTCGCCGATCAGGCCGTTGTCGGCGATGGCCGGACGAACGGTCTTGAAGTTGTCGCCATCGGTACGCTTGCCGGTGATGACGGCGCCGTCGACGGTCACACGCTCGACCTTACCGTCCTTGACCTGCTGGATGAAGTCGGAATAGTTGAGGGTCTGCGGCTCGTTAGGGCTGGAGAAGTTGTTCATCACCGTCACGAGGACAGCCGCGATGATCAACCACAGGATCAGATTCTTTGCCATGTCGTTCAATTAGCTACCCTCTGAGGTCGGCGCACGACGCAGCCGTGCCTCGCATGATATTCACCGCCCTAACTTACTACATTACCTGCGCATCCGCAGGCACCGTCTGTAACCCTTTGTGAAACCTAGACTACACGAAGTTCGGACGATCCTGAGGCCGCGGCCGATTGGAAATAACTATCGGCCAGCCCGCAAGCGCCCGCTCACTCGCCCTTGTACCCCCTGGCCAGCAAGTACTGTTCACGGGACCGATCCCGAGAGGACGACGGCTTGCGCATCTGCACCTTGTCGAACTTGCTGCGCACGTCCTTGAGGTACACATCGAAGCCTTCTCCCTGGAAAATCTTGATCAGGAAGTCACCACCGGGCTTGAGCACACGGGTTGCCAGATCCAGGGCGAGTTCGCAAAGGAACATGGCTCGCGGCATGTCCACAGCGGGCGTACCACTCATATTGGGGGCCATATCGGAAATCACAAGGTCCACATGCGAATCGCCGACCGCCTGGAGAATCTGCTCGAGTACCGAATCCTGGGTGAAATCGCCTTGGATGAAGGTCACGTCAGGGATCGAGTCCATTTCCAGGATGTCGGAGGCAATCAGACGTCCTTGACCACCAATCAGACGACTGGTCACCTGCGACCAGCCGCCCGGCGCAGCACCAAGGTCGATAACGCTCATGCCGGGGCGGATGAGGCGGTCCTTTTCCTGGATCTCCAGCAGTTTGTAGCTCGCACGCGAGCGGTAGCCGTCCTTCTGCGCCTGCTTGACGAAAGGATCGTTGAAATGCTCTCTCAGCCAGTTATGGCTGCTTTTGGAACGCTGCGCCACGGGGCACCTCGATGATTAGCGTCGTGATTGACTGGGCGGAGCCAGTGGCCCTCGGGTAAAATGGCCACCAATTTTACAGAATCAGACGAAAAGGGTCAGATTATGCCGCTCAATAACGAGCAGAAGAAACAGTACAAGTCTATTGGTCACGACCTGAAACCGGTCCTGATCGTTGCCGGTAACGGCTTGAATGAAGGCGTGATCGCCGAACTGGAGCGTGCGCTGGCCGATCACGAACTGATCAAGGTCGAAATTCGCTCGGAAGATCGCGAAGAGCGCGCCGCCGCTATTGCAGCACTGTGCAAGGCAGGCCGTGCCGAGCTGGTACAGACCATTGGCAAGAAGGCACTGATCTATCGCAAGAACCCACAGCCGAACAAGCAGCTGTCCAACATCCACCGCTACAAGTAAGGGTGGCGCCGGTCAGTGGCGCGCCTTGCGCACCCTGACCGGGACCGGCTGGGCCACCAGCACGATGCCAGAAAAGCCCAGCACCAGGAAACAGAACATCTGCCAGCGCTCCCCTACGGAAATCCCGTAGCGCAGCGTGTAGTAGCCGACACAGGCACCAAAGCCGAGCAACAGCATCTGGCCGCGGAACTGCCGCCACCAAGCCGCCAGGCCATCCACCCTCGCCAGCACTGCCAACTGGGTCAACAGCCCGAGCAGCGCCACGCCGATCAACCAGCGATCGATCTGCCCGGCGATGTCCTGCACCAATAATGGCGCAAGGCCGCTGACCTTCAGCGCCGGCACCAGCCCCACATGAAACACCCACAGACCACCGACCCAGAATACCTGGGCCAGTTGCCAGAGGATGCCCTCGAGGGACGGCGCGCGCTGGCGCCGATCAGATGTGCTTGACTTCGACAATCTCGTACTCGACGGTGCCGCTCGGCGTCTTGACCACGACCGTATCACCCTCTTCCTTGCCAATGATGGCACGGGCGATAGGCGCGCTCGCCGAGAGCTTGCCTTTCTTGATGTCCGCTTCATCCTCGCCAACGATCTGGTAGGTCACCTGATCGCCGGTCTCGGTATTCTCCAGATCCACGGTGGTCCCGAAAATCACCTTGCCGGTATGGGCGATGGTGGTGACATCGATCACCACCGAGTTCTGCAGACGCCCTTCGATGTCGCGGATACGCGCCTCGACCATGCCCTGCTCCTCACGGGCGGCGTGGTACTCGGCATTTTCCTTGAGATCGCCGAGCTCACGAGCCTCGCCGATCGCCTGGCTCAGACGTGGACGCTCGGTCTTGCTCAGGAACAAATGCTCTTCTTCCAGGGCGCGAGCGCCCTGGACGGTCATCGGGTACTTGGTAATGCTCATGCTTTGAGTCCTGCATGCAGATCCTGCAGGCGACGAACGGTCTTCTCGGGACCGAATTTCAGCGCCTCGCAGATGGCTTCACCTGCCGCAATGGTGGTCGTGCAGTAGATCTTGTGCTGCAGCGCATTGCGACGAATCGAGTAGGAATCGGCGATCGACTGGCGGCCTTCGGTGGTGTTGATGATCAGCGACACTTCGTCGTTCTTGATCATGTCGACCACGTGCGGACGACCTTCGGTCACCTTGTTCACACGGCGCACTTTCAGGCCAGCCGCTTCGATAACCTTGGCGGTGCCGGCAGTAGCAACCACTTCGAAGCCCAGGGCGATCAGGTCGCGGGCAACGCCAGCCACTTGTGGCTTGTCGTCGTCACGCACGCTGATGAACGCGGTACCGCCGGTCGGCAGCACTTCGCTGGCCCCCATCTGGGCCTTGGCGAAGGCTTCACCGAAGCTGTCACCGACACCCATGACTTCACCGGTTGATTTCATCTCAGGGCCGAGGATCGGGTCAACCCCTGGGAACTTGGCGAACGGGAAGACAGCTTCCTTGACGCTGTAGAAGTTCGGGATGATTTCCTGGGTGAAGCCCAGCTCCTTGAGGGTTTTACCAGCCATGACGCGGGCCGCGATCATCGCCAGCGAGGTGCCGATGCACTTGGACACGAACGGTACGGTACGCGAAGCGCGCGGGTTGACTTCGATCACGTAGATCTTGTCGCCCTGCAGGGCCAGCTGCACGTTCATCAGGCCGACAACGCCGAGTTCCAGGGCCATTTTCTTGACCTGAACGCGGACTTCGTCCTGCACTTGCTGGCTCAGCGAGTAAGGTGGCAGCGAGCACGCCGAGTCACCGGAGTGAACGCCAGCCTGTTCGATGTGCTGCATGATCGCGCCGATCACCACGTCGGTGCCGTCGCAGACAGCGTCCACGTCCATCTCGATGGCGCAGTTAAGGAAGTGGTCGAGCAGGACCGGGCTGTCGTTGGACACCTGGACCGCTTCGCGCAGGTAGCGCTTGAGCTCGTCCAGCTCGTAGACGATCTCCATGGCGCGACCGCCCAGGACATACGACGGACGCACGACCAGCGGGTAGCCGATGCCACCAGCAGCGTTGATGGCTTCTTCTTCGCTGCGCACGGTGGCGTTTGGCGGCTGCAGCAGGTTCAGGCGCTGCACCATCTGCTGGAAGCGCTCGCGGTCTTCGGCGCGGTCGATGGCGTCCGGGCTGGTACCGATGATCGGCACACCGGCTTCTTCCAGGGCACGGGCCAGTTTCAGCGGGGTCTGGCCGCCGTAATGGACGATCACGCCCTTCGGCTTCTCGACGCGGCAGACTTCCAGCACGTCTTCCAGGGTCAGCGGCTCGAAGTACAGGCGATCGGAGGTGTCGTAGTCGGTGGAGACGGTTTCCGGGTTGCAGTTGACCATGATGGTCTCGTAACCGTCTTCACGCAGGGCAAGGGCTGCGTGTACGCAGCAGTAGTCGAACTCGATACCTTGGCCGATACGGTTCGGGCCACCACCCAGGATCATGATCTTGTCGCGGGTCGACGGGTTGGCCTCGCACTCTTCCTCGTAGGTGGAGTACAGGTAGGCGGTGTCGGTGGCGAACTCGGCCGCGCAGGTGTCGACGCGCTTGTAGACCGGGAACACTTCCAGCTTGTGGCGGTGACGACGCAGGTTCTTGTCAGTGATGCCGAGCAGCTTGGCCAGGCGCTGATCCGAGAAGCCCTTGCGCTTGAGGCGCAGCATGTAGTCCTTGTCGATGGCCGACAGGGCCAGGGTCTTGACCTTCTCTTCTTCCTTGATCAGATCTTCCATCTGCACCAGGAACCACAGGTCGATACCGGTCAGCTCGAAGATTGCTTCGATCGTCATGCCCGAGCGGATGGCGTCAGCCACGTACCAGATACGCTCGGCGCCCGGCACGGTCAGCTCGCGCTTGAGGATGCTGGAGGCATCGGCGCTGGCCAGGTCGACTTTCGGGTCCAGGCCGCAGGCGCCAACTTCCAGGCCGCGCAGGGCTTTCTGCAGGGACTCCTGGAAGGTACGGCCAATGGCCATGACTTCACCGACCGACTTCATCTGGGTGGTCAGGCGGGCGTCGGCTTTCGGGAATTTCTCGAAGGCGAAGCGTGGCAGTTTGGTTACGACGTAGTCGATGGACGGCTCGAAGGACGCCGGGGTACGACCACCGGTGATGTCATTCTGCAGTTCGTCCAGGGTGTAGCCGATGGCCAGCTTGGCGGCGATCTTGGCGATCGGGAAGCCAGTCGCTTTCGAAGCCAGGGCGGACGAGCGCGAAACCCGCGGGTTCATCTCGATCACGACCATGCGACCGGTGTTCGGGCAGATACCGAACTGCACGTTGGAACCGCCGGTTTCGACACCGATCTCACGCAGCACCGCCAGCGAGGCGTTGCGCATGATCTGGTATTCCTTGTCGGTCAGGGTCTGTGCGGGAGCAACGGTGATGGAGTCACCGGTGTGCACGCCCATCGGGTCGAAGTTCTCGATGGAGCAGACGATGATGCAGTTGTCCTTCTTGTCGCGGACCACCTCCATCTCGTATTCCTTCCAGCCGATCAGCGACTCGTCGATCAGCAGTTCCTTGGTCGGCGACAGGTCCAGGCCACGGGTGCAGATTTCTTCGAATTCTTCACGGTTGTAGGCGATGCCGCCACCGGTGCCACCCATGGTGAACGAAGGACGGATGATGCACGGGAAGCCCAGTTTCTCGAGAACCGCGTAGGCCTCTTCCATGCTGTGGGCGATACCGGAGCGCGGGCACTCCAGGCCGATGTCCTTCATCGCCTTGTCGAAGCGCGAACGGTCTTCGGCCTTGTCGATGGTGTCGGCGTTGGCACCGATCATCTCTACACCGAACTTTTCCAGAACGCCGTGGCGCTCCAGGTCCAGGGCACAGTTCAGTGCCGTCTGGCCGCCCATGGTTGGCAGCACCGCGTCAGGGCGCTCCTTTTCGATGATCTTGGCCACCGATTGCCACTTGATCGGCTCGATGTAGGTGGCGTCGGCCATGGCCGGGTCGGTCATGATGGTGGCCGGGTTGGAGTTCACCAGGATGACGCGGAAACCTTCCTCGCGCAGGGCTTTACAGGCCTGGGCGCCGGAATAGTCGAATTCGCAGGCCTGGCCGATCACGATCGGGCCAGCGCCGAGAATCAGGATGCTTTTGATGTCTGTACGTTTTGGCATGGTTGTCACTCAAATCCGCGGGTCAGTCGGCAAGCCGTCTTGAACAATCTGGGTCAGGCGCTTCCGGACGCGGCGTGTGCCGGTCCGGGGCCTTGATGCAGGATGCTCAGCGGCGCTTGGCCATGGCATCGATGAAACGATCGAACAGTGGCGCGACATCGGTCGGGCCTGGGCTCGCTTCAGGGTGGCCCTGGAAGCTGAACGCGCTCTTGTCGGTACGCTCGATACCCTGCAGGGTGCCGTCGAACAGCGACTTGTGGATGGCGCGCACATTGCCCGGCAGGGTGGCTTCGTCGACGGCGAAACCGTGGTTCTGGCTGGTGATCATGACCACACCGGTATCCAGGTCCTGGACCGGGTGGTTGGCACCGTGATGGCCGTGCCCCATCTTGACGGTCTTGGCACCGGAGGCCAGGGCCAGCAACTGGTGGCCGAGGCAGATGCCGAACACCGGAGTCTCGGTCTCGAGAATCTCTTTGATCGCCTGGATCGCGTAGTCGCACGGCTCGGGATCGCCAGGGCCGTTGGACAGGAACACGCCGTCAGGGTTGAGGGCCAGCACTTCGCTTGCCGGCGTCTGGGCAGGTACCACGGTCACGCGGCAGCCGCGAGCAACCAGCATGCGCAGGATGTTCAGCTTGACGCCGTAGTCGTAAGCGACGACATGATACGGCAGCTCGGACGCTTCGAGGGTCGGGTGGCTGTCGGTCTTCAGCTCCCACACGCTGGAACGCCACTCGTAGCGCTCCTTGGTGCTGACCACTTTGGCCAAATCCATGCCCTTGAGGCCCGGGAAGGCACGTGCAGCCGCGATGGCGGCCTCTTCGCTGATATCGTCACCGGCCAGGATGCAGCCGTTCTGTGCGCCTTTCTCACGCAGGATGCGGGTCAGGCGACGGGTATCGATACCGGCGATGGCCACGACATTGTTGGCCTTGAGGTAGTCCGGCAGGGACTGAGTGTTACGCCAGTTGCTGGCCAGCAGCGGCAGGTCGCGAATCACCAGGCCCGCGGACCAGACGCGATCGGACTCGGCGTCTTCGGCGGTGGTGCCGGTATTGCCGATGTGCGGGTAAGTCAGGGTAACGATTTGCTGGGCGTAGGAAGGGTCTGTAAGGATTTCCTGGTAGCCGGTCATAGCGGTGTTGAACACCACCTCACCAACGGTTTGCCCGTCGGCCCCAATGGCCTCACCGCGAAAAATGCTGCCATCAGCAAGGGCGAGTATGGCTGGCTTTGTCAAGAAGACCTCCCGTAAATGACGCATGAAGGGGCGATCGCAGGTTGCAAAAAAGCGGAGTGCCGTATGGATACGTCACCCCGCTTTTATGTGCTGAATTCAATTCTCTGCGCGCTTTTAGTGGATACACTAAAGCTGTAGTTTACAGAAAAGTGAGGTTTCGGTCTACCGCATATGTGCCTCTAAAACACATGATTGCGACAGAACGACGTCGGCAGTGACGGCTCAATGCAGCTCGAGCACATCCTGCATGTCGTACAGCCCAGGCTCGCGCCCATCGAGCCACAGCGACGCGCGCACGGCCCCCTTGGCAAAGGTCATGCGGCTCGAGGCCTTGTGGGTTATCTCGACACGCTCACCCTCTGCCGCGAACAGCACGGTGTGATCGCCGACAACATCCCCGGCACGCACGGTGGCAAAACCGATGGTCTCGCGCTTGCGCGCACCGGTCTGGCCTTCACGACCATATACAGCCACTTCCTGCAGATCGCGCCCCAACGCCTGGGCAACCACCTCTCCCATGCGCAGCGCAGTACCCGACGGCGCGTCGACCTTGTGCCGGTGGTGAGCCTCGATGATCTCGATGTCCACCTCGTCACCCAGCACCCGCGCAGCAGTATCGAGCAACTTCAGGCACAGATTGACGCCAATGCTGAAGTTGGCAGCGAAGACGATCGGAATCTCCTTGCCCGCCTCCGCCAGCAGGGCCTTTTCGTCCTGCGAAAAACCGGTGGTACCGATGACCATGGCCTTGCCTGCCTTGCGGCAGAACGCCAGGTTCTTCAGGGTCACCGAGGGGTGAGTGAAGTCGATGAGCACATCGAACTCGTCGGCGACCTTGGTCAGGTCATCGGAAATCGGTACGCCGATACGGCCCAACGCCGCGAGCTCGCCGGCGTCAGCCCCCACCAGGGTGCTGTCCGGGCGATCGATCGCTGCCGTCAGGCCCGCCTGGGGAGCCTGCTGCTGCACGGCTTCGATGAGGATCTTGCCCATCCGCCCTGCCGCACCCATCACTGCAATACGTCGCATAGCCTGTTCCTTGTCAGAGATCGCCGAAGAAGCGCTTCATACCCTCGAACCAACCACTGGCCTTGGGCGAATGGGAGCTGTCGCCATCGAGCGAATCACGCAGCTCTTCAAGCAGCTCGCGCTGGCGGCGACTCAGGTTGACCGGTGTCTCGACCGCGACGCGGCACAACAGGTCGCCCGCCGCACCACCACGCACCGGCGCCACGCCCTTGCCGCGCAGGCGGAACTGCTTGCCGGTCTGGGTGCCTTCCGGGATCTTCAGCTTGACCCGGCCGTCCAGTGTCGGCACTTCCAGCTCGCCACCGAGCGCCGCATCGGTGTAGCTGATCGGCACCTCGCAATACAGGTGCTTGCCATCGCGCTGGAAGATCGAGTGCTCACGGACACTGATGACCACATACAGGTCGCCGGTCGGGCCACCATGCGCCCCGGCCTCGCCCTCGCCAGACAGGCGGATGCGGTCACCCGTATCGACACCCGCCGGCACCTTGACCGACAGGGTCTTGTATTCCTCGACACGGCCTTCGCCGTGGCAGGAGTTGCACGGGTCGGTGATGATCTTGCCCGAGCCATGGCAACGCGGGCAGGTCTGCTGCACCGAGAAGAAACCTTGCTGCATGCGTACCTGACCGATACCGCCGCAAGTCGGGCAGGTCGACGGCGTCGAGCCCTTCTTGGCGCCGGTACCATCGCACGGCGCGCAGTTGACCAGCGTCGGCACACGGATATTGACCGTGGTGCCACGCACCGCTTCTTCCAGGTTCAGCTCGAGGGTGTAGCGCAGGTCACTGCCGCGCTGGGCGCCGCCACGACCACCGCCCCGGCCACCGCCGAAGAAGTCGCTGAAGACGTCGCCGAAGATATCGGAGAAGTTGGCGCCGCCGAAGCCGGCACCGCCGCCACCCATGCTCGGGTCGACACCGGCATGGCCGTACTGATCGTAGGCGGCGCGCTTGCTGGCGTCGGAGAGCACTTCATAGGCCTCGTTGGCCTCCTTGAATTTCTCTTCCGACTCTTTGTCGCCCGGGTTGCGGTCTGGGTGAAACTTCATCGCCAGGCGGCGATAGGCCTTCTTGAGGTCACCTTCGCTGGCGCCGCGCTCGACACCCAGGACCTCATAAAAATCACGCTTTGCCATAGGTCATTTGCACTCTTGAGGGCTTTCGGCATCTGTGCACCGTGCCGTCAGCACCTGCCGCAACACGCCTGATGCGCCCTGACAGATGCTGGAAATATTTCCCGTGTTCCAGACACGCCAACGCGGGAGCAAGCCCCCGCGCGGCGACATCCTACCAGTTCACCGACCAATGGCGATGAACTGGCCGACAACATGCAAGCATTACTGCTTGTTGTTGTCTTTCACTTCCTCGAACTCGGCGTCAACCACGTCATCGTGCTTGGCTTCCGGCTCGGCCTGCTGGGCGCCGCCTTGAGGCTGCTGAGCCTGTTGCTCGGCATACATCTTCTGGGCAACTGGCGCGGAGACTTTGGACAGCTCCTCGACCTTGGCGTCGATGGCGGCCTTGTCGTCGCCCTTGACGGCGGCTTCCAGGGCAACCACGGCAGCTTCGATCGCAGCCTTTTCCTCGGCAGTAGCCTTGTCACCGGCATCGACGACCATCTTGCGGGTCGAGTGAACCAGCGCATCACCCTGGTTGCGGGCAGCGGCCAGCTCTTCGAACTTGCGGTCTTCCTCGGCGTTGGCCTCGGCGTCACGCACCATGCGCTCGATCTCTTCGTCCGACAGGCCGGAGTTGGCCTTGATCACGATCGACTGAGCCTTGCCGGTGGCCTTGTCTTTGGCGCCTACGTGCAGGATGCCGTTGGCGTCGATGTCGAAGGTCACTTCGATCTGTGGAACGCCACGCGGAGCTGGCGGGATGTCCGACAGGTCGAACTTGCCCAGCGACTTGTTCTGCGCGGCCTGCTTGCGCTCGCCCTGCAGGACGTGGATGGTCACTGCACCCTGGTTGTCGTCGGCAGTCGAGAACACCTGCGACTTCTTGGTCGGGATGGTGGTGTTCTTCTCGATCAGCGCGGTCATCACGCCACCCATGGTTTCGATACCCAGGGTCAGCGGGCTGACGTCGAGCAGCAGGACGTCCTTCACGTCACCGGCCAGTACGGCGCCCTGGATGGCTGCACCCATGGCAACGGCTTCGTCCGGGTTGACGTCCTTGCGCGCTTCCTTGCCGAAGAAATCGGCGACCGCTTTCTGTACCAGCGGCATACGGGTCTGGCCACCGACCAGGATCACGTCGTCGATCTTGCTCGCATCGATACCGGCATCTTTCAGGGCGATGCGGCAAGGCTCGATAGTACGGCTGACCAGGTCTTCGACCAGCGACTCCAGCTTGGCGCGGGAGATCTTCACGTTCAGGTGCTTCGGACCGGTTGCATCAGCAGTGATGTACGGCAGGTTGACGTCGGTCGACTGGGCGGAAGACAGCTCGATCTTGGCCTTTTCAGCGGCTTCTTTCAGACGCTGCAGTGCCAGCGGATCGTTCTTCAGGTCCATGCCGGACTCTTTCTTGAACTCGTCGACGAGGTAGTCGATCAGGCGCATGTCGAAGTCTTCACCACCCAGGAAGGTGTCACCGTTGGTGGCCAGTACTTCGAACTGATGCTCACCGTCGACTTCGGCGATTTCGATGACCGACACGTCGAAGGTACCACCACCCAGGTCATAGACGATGACGGTGTGGTCGCCCTTGGCCTTGTCCATGCCATAGGCCAGTGCAGCAGCGGTCGGTTCGTTGATGATGCGCTTGACGTCCAGACCGGCGATGCGACCGGCATCCTTGGTAGCCTGGCGCTGGCTGTCGTTGAAGTAGGCCGGAACGGTGATGACCGCTTCGGTGACAGGCTCGCCGAGGTAGTCTTCGGCGGTCTTCTTCATTTTCTTCAGGACTTCGGCGCTGATCTGCGGCGGAGCCATTTCCTTGCCAGCAGCCTCGACCCAGGCGTCACCGTTGCCGGCCTTGACGATCTTGTAAGGCACCAGCTTGATGTCTTTCTGCACGACGTCTTCTTCGAAGCGGCGGCCGATCAGGCGCTTCACTGCGAACAAGGTGTTGTGCGGGTTGGTGACGGCCTGGCGCTTGGCCGACTGGCCAACCAGGATTTCGCCGTCGTTGGCGTAGGCCACGATCGAAGGGGTGGTACGCGCACCTTCGGCGTTCTCGATGACCTTGACGTTACCGTTTTCCAGAATGGAGACGCACGAGTTGGTCGTCCCCAGGTCGATACCGATGATTTTGCCCATGTTAACTCTCCCGAAACTTGAATTTGGTAGCAGCGACTACTTTGGCCAACTGCGGTAATACTTGAAGGCTTGACACCTAGATGGGGATGCCCCGGTGGATTTCAAGCCTTTTCATCGATGGAAGGCTGGGGCGCTGCCGGCGCCTTGCTGACCACCACCATGGCGGGGCGCAGCAGACGACCGTTGAGCAGATAACCCTTCTGGAACACGTTGAGCACGCTGTTCGGCTCTACCTCGGCGTTTTCCTGCATGGCCATGGCCTGGTGATGCTCAGGGTTGAATGGCTGGCCATGAGGATCGACGGCTTCGAGGTTGTAGCGCTTGAGTGTGTCCTGGAACATCTTCAGGGTCAGCTCGACACCTTCGCGGATCTGCTTGACGTTTTCGTCATCGGCGCTGGAGTGGGTCAGGGCCAGCTCCAGGCTGTCGATCACCGGCAGCAGGTCGCCAGCGAATTTCTCCAAGGCGAACTTGTGAGCCTTCTCGACATCCTGCTCGGCACGACGGCGGATGTTCTGCAGGTCTGCCGCCACACGCAGCGACTGATCCTTGGCGGCGGCCAGCTGCTCCTCGAGCACCTGGACGCGGGCACCGAGGTCTTCGGATCCGGCTTCTTCGGCGTTAAGGTTTTGTTCATCCAGCTGTTCGTCAGCCATCGGTGCTCTCCTCCGCAATTTCTGGTTACAGGTCATGCCTGCCTTGTCTGCCGGTTATATGGGGTCGGAAAAATCAGGTTCAAGGGGCAAGCGGCATTTCCACATTCAACAGGCGGGCATTGGCAGACGCGAAAAAAGTACTGTATAAATAACCAGACATGACCTTCGGGAGCGGCCCTCATGCTGGTGCACCTGTCCATTCACAACTACGCCATCGTCGAGCACCTCGACCTCGAACTCGCCCGCGGGATGTCGGTGATCACCGGCGAAACGGGGGCCGGCAAGTCGATCATGCTCGACGCGCTCGGCCTGGCGCTGGGCGATCGTGCCGACAGCGGCGTGGTGCGCCCGGGCGCCGACAAGGCCGACCTGCTTGCCACCTTCGACCTGATCGACATCCCCGAAGCCCGCACCTGGCTGGCAGAGCGCGACCTCGACAACGACGGCCCATGTATCCTGCGCCGAGTGATCACCGCCGAAGGCCGCAGCCGCGGCTACATCAACGGCACCCCTTGCCCGCTCGGCGACCTCAAGGCACTCGGCGAGTTGCTGATCGACATCCACAGCCAGCACGAACACCAGTCGCTCCTCAAGACCGACACACATCGTCGCCTGGTCGACGAGTACGCCGGCGCCACCGACCTCGCCCGCCAGGTGCAACTGGCGGCCCAGCGCTGGCGCCAGACCCGCCTGGAGCTGGAGCGTCTGTCCAACTCCGGCGATGAGCAACGCGCCCGTCATCAGCTGCTGAGCTACCAGCTCGAAGAGCTCGACAATCTGGGCCTGGGCGAAAACGAGCTGGAACAGCTTGAGCACGAGCACAAGAACCTGACCAATGCCGAAGCCCTGTTCGGTATCTGCCGACAGGTCATCGATCAATGCAGCGAAAGCGACTCCGGCAACGTGCTCAGCGCCCTGACGGTCAGCCTCAATCGCCTGACCGCCGTGAACAATGCCCCCAAGGCATTGGGCGAGGCCGTCAATCTGATCGCCAGTGCACAGATCCAGATCGAGGAAGCGGTTGGCGAGCTCAACCGCTTCCTCGACAACTTCGACGCCGACCCTCTGCGCCTGCAGGCGCTGGAAGAGCGGCTCGACACCCTTTATACGCTCGCTCGCAAGCACCGCGTGCACCCGAGCGAGCTGCCACACCTGCAACAGCGCCTCATGGAGGAGCTCGAAGGGCTCAACGCCAGCGATGAATCCATCGAGCGCCTGGGCGGCGAACTGGCCGCCTATGCACAGCACTATAAAGAGAAGGCCGTCGAGCTCAGCAACCTGCGCCGCCAGGCCGCAGCGCAGCTGGCGGTGGCGGTCGAGCAGGAGATCCAGCGCCTGGGCATGCCTGGCGGGCGCTTCTGCATCGAGCTGTCGCCGAACGAGAGCGATGAGCTTTCGCCCCACGGGCTGGAGCAGATCGAGCTGCTGGTCAGCGCCAACCCCGGCCAGCCGCTCAAGGGCCTGGCCAAGGTGGCGTCGGGAGGCGAGCTGTCACGCATCAGCCTGGCGATTCAGGTCATCACCGCACAAACCTCGCGCATTCCCACGCTGGTCTTTGACGAAGTGGACGTGGGCATCGGCGGCCCGACCGCCGAGATCGTCGGCCAACTGCTGCGCCGCCTGGGTGAGCGCGGCCAGGTCCTGACCGTCACCCACCTGCCGCAGGTTGCAGCCCAAGGGCACCACCACCTGTTCGTGCACAAGGTGCGCAACAGCGACACCACCCATACAGCCGTGGCCAGCCTCGGCAAACGTGAGCGGGTCGAAGAAGTGGCACGCATGCTGGGCGGGATAGACCTGACCAAGGAGTCCCTGGCGCATGCGCGCAAGATGGTGGTTAGCGGCAAGGCCTGAGGTAGCACACTTCTCATCCGTGGCAGAAAGCACAAAGGCGACCCGAAGGTCGCCTTTGCTGTTCATAACGATCGAAATCGTTACTTTTTCTTACGCACATACAGGACCAGGTTGTGGTCCACGAGCTCGTAGCCATGCTCGGCCACGATCTCTTTCTGACGGCGCTCGATCTCCGCATCCATGAATTCGATCACTTCGCTGGTATCCACGTTGACCATATGGTCGTGGTGGCCGCCATCGGCCAGCTCGAACACCGCGTGGCCGCCATCGAAGTTGTGGCGAACCACCAGACCCGCTGCTTCGAACTGGGTCAGTACACGGTAGACGGTCGCCAGACCGACATCCTCACCTGCTTCCATCAGCGCCTTGTAGACATCCTCGGCGCTCATGTGACGCTGCTCGGTCGAATCGAGCATCTGAAGGATCTTGACTCGAGGCAGGGTCACCTTGAGACCGGCTTTGCGCAATTCGCTATTTTCAACCATGGTCAGCTTTCTCGCCGATGCTGCTTCGCAGCTTCTCTTAATACGGGTATGATCGGGGTTTACGTTGTCCAGCCAAGATAGTGGAAGTCGCCCACCGATGCAAAACACCAAGCTCTTGCTAACCAGCCTCACCCTCGTGGGACTGCTCGCACTCGCCGGTTGCTCGTTTCCCGGGGTTTACAAAATCGACATCCAGCAGGGCAATGTCGTCACGCAGGACATGATAGACCAATTGCGCCCCGGAATGACCCGACGGCAAGTAAGGTTTATCATGGGCAACCCGCTCCTGCAGGACACCTTCAACACCAATCGCTGGGATTATCTCTACAGCATCCAGCCTGGCGGCGGTAAGCGCCAGCAGGAGCGCATGAGCATCTTCTTCAACGAAAGCGACCAACTGGTCAGCCTGTCCGGCGATTTCATGCCAGGCGTGAGCCGCGACCAGGAAATCCTGGGGGGCAGCAGCACCACGACCGTCAGCCCGGCCAACCAGCCGTCTCAACAGCCAGAGAAGCCAGCCAAGGCCGGCTCGACGGAAGAGTCGATCCAGCGTGAAATCGACACCATCGAGACGACACCGGTGCCCACACCGGCTCCCCTGGAGACCTCGCCGCAATAACGGCATGGCCCATGAAAAAGCCCGGACATGGTCCGGGCTTTTTATTGCGCAGCGCATACAGCAACAACCTTACCCGCGTGCAGCCTTGGCCTTTTCGGCTCGCTGTCTGCGCATCGCCTTCGGGTCGATCAGCAGCGGCCGGTAGATTTCCAGGCGCTCGCCCTCCTCTACCTGACGCTGCTGCGGATCGGCGACGACCTTGCCGAACACGCCTACCGGGCAGCTTTCAATATCCAGCCCTGGCACTTGCGCAGCGATACCAGACAAGCGCAAGGCCTCACGCAGCGTCACGCCCTGCGGCACCCGGCACGCCAGCAGCCACTGGCGTGCCGCAGTCGCGTAAGCCACCTCGATACCCAGCGTCTCAGCCATGCAGCTGCTTGGCTCGCTGGCAGAAGGCATCGACGAGGGTGTTGGCTGCCTGGTTGAACAATGGCCCGAGGGTGGCGCGCACCAGCGGCCCGGCGTAATCGAACGACAGGTCGAGGCTGATCTTGCAGGCTTTCTCGCCCAACGCCTTGAACACCCACACACCATGCAACTGGGTGAAGGGCCCTTCTTCCAGGTTCATCTCGATGGATTGCCCCGGTACCAGCACATTGCGCGTGACGAACTGCTGGCTCATGCCACCCTTGGCTACCTCCAGCTTCGCCCGCATGTGCGTGTCACTCGCCTCGAGCACCGTCGAGTCCGAGCACCAGGGAAGAAACTCAGGGTAGCTGGCCACGTCGTTGACCAGGTCGTAGAGCGCCTGGGCAGGGTATGGCAGCAGGGCGGAGCGTTGAATATGGGTAGTCATCCAGGCATCACTTCCAAGCTGGGCGGCAGCGCATCGCAGCGCTTCGGAACGGTTCCGTACAACGGAACGAGGCCTGCATTGTCCGGGATTCATCCTGCTGGCTCAAGCGCACCGAACCCCATAGCCAGAGGACGTGGCGACTGCCTATAATGCCGCCCCTATGGCTAAGCAAAAGAAACATCCGACCGGGACCATCGCGCAGAACAAGAAAGCGCGACACGATTACTTCATCGAACACAAGTTCGAGGCCGGGCTGGTCCTGTCCGGTTGGGAAGTAAAAAGCCTGCGGGCCGGCAAGGCGCACCTGACCGACAGCTACGTGCTGCTCAAGGATGGCGAAGCCTGGCTGTTCGGCAGCCACATCACCCCGCTGAACACCGCCAGCACCCACGTCATCGCCGACCCCATGCGTACCCGCAAGCTGCTGCTGAACAAGCGCGAGCTCGAGCGCGTGGAGGCTGCCGTGGCGCAGAAAGGCTACACCTGTGTGGCCCTGGCGCTGTACTGGAGCAAGCACCTGATCAAGTGCGAAATCGCGCTCGGCAAGGGCAAGAAGGAGTTCGACAAGCGCGACACGATGCGCGAGCGCGACTCCAACCGCGAGCTGCAGCGTGCGGTGCGCAACAAGGGCAAGGAAGAGTAGATCTTCTTCGGCGGGCAAGTCGGAGCGGCGGTTCGGCGCTCCGACTTGCCCGCGAATGCTGCGACACGTTTCTAGCGCCCGTTGCGTCGCTCAGCGCGCGCCAAGCGCTGGGCCTCCTGCTGCGCTTCTTCCAGCACTTCCTGCACATACAGGATGTGCCGGCTCGACACCTCCCGCGCATCTTCCGCACGCCCCTCGACGATCGCCTCGTACAGTTCGCGATGCTGACTGATCAGCATGTCGCGCGTTTCCGTACGCTGCTGGTACATGCCCCCGATGTTGGTCACTACATTGCGCTTGAGCAGGTCGAACAGACCACGAATGGTATGCAGCAGCACGGCATTGTGGCTGGCCTCGGCAATCGCCAGATGAAACCGGGCATCCGCTGCGCCCTCTTCTGCACGACTGACCTCATCGACGCGGGCATAGCAGTCCTGCAGCGCATCGAAGGCGGCCTTCAACCGCGCCCGATCCGGCTCGGTGGCACGCTGGGCTGCGTAGAAGGCGCATGAGGCCTCAAGGGTGTGACGAAACTCCAGCAGGTCGCGCTGAGCCTCAGGGTTGTGCTCAAGCAACTGCAACAAGGGATCACTGAACGTCGATCCCAGCGACTCGGCCACATAGTTGCCGCCTCCCTGGCGGCTGACCAGCAGCCCCTTGGCCACCAGTTTCTGGATCGCCTCGCGCAACGACGGGCGGGAAACGCCGAACTGCTCGGCCAGGGCGCGTTCGGCGGGCAGGCGTTGCCCCGAGGTCAACGTCCCCTCGAGAATCATCCCTTCCAGTCGATCGACGATATCGTCGGACAGGCGCCGTTGGCGGACCTGATCAAAAACCATCACATGCTCTCCACAAACCCCGGCACCGATTTCGGGGCGCCTATTCTGCGCCTATCCGCGGCAGCCCGACAGATATTCCTCGATTGATCCGACGCGATCTCGCCCTCCGCTCATCGGCACTCGACCAAAGTTTTGCTTGGGACAAATTGACACACCCCGTATCCGGCTTTTAACCTAGCGACCAGTCATTGTAAATTGGTCTTACCAATTATCCAATGCCAGTGCTGACCAACAACAATTAGGGGTTACCCCATATGCAAACCTGGCAACAACTCTACACACCGCTTGGTAGTCTCGGCCTGTCCGCACTGGCGGCGGTCATCCCCATCGTGTTCTTCTTCCTCGCCCTCGCCGTGTTCCGCCTCAAGGGACACGTGGCAGGCAGCATTACCCTCGGCCTGTCGATCCTGGTGGCGATCTTCGCCTTCCAGATGCCTGTCGACATGGCCCTTGCCGCAGCAGGCTACGGCTTCCTCTATGGCCTCTGGCCGATTGCCTGGATCATCGTTGCCGCGGTGTTCCTGTACAAACTCACGGTCAAGAGCGGTCAGTTCGAAGTCATCCGCAGCTCGGTACTGTCGATCACCGACGACCAGCGCCTGCAGGTGCTGCTGATCGGCTTCTGCTTCGGTGCCTTCCTCGAAGGCGCAGCCGGCTTCGGCGCGCCCGTGGCCATCACCGCCGCACTGCTGGTGGGTCTGGGCTTCAACCCGCTGTATGCCGCGGGCCTGTGCCTGATCGCCAACACCGCGCCGGTCGCCTTCGGCGCGCTGGGCATTCCGATCATCGTCGCCGGGCAAGTGACCGGTATCGACGCCTTCCACATTGGCGCCATGACCGGCCGCCAGCTGCCGCTGCTGTCGCTGTTCGTGCCGTTCTGGCTGGTGTTCATGATGGATGGTCTGCGTGGCGTGAAAGAGACCTGGCCCGCCGCGCTGGTCGCCGGCCTGAGCTTCGCCGTGACCCAGTACTTCACGTCCAACTTCATCGGTCCTGAACTGCCGGACATCACCTCGGCCCTGGCCAGCCTGGTCGCCCTGACCCTGTTCCTCAAAGTCTGGCAGCCCAAGCGCGCGTTCGCCGAGGCCAAGGGCAGCGTCGGTGCGGCCGTGGTCAGCAGTGGCGGCAGCCAGCCTTCGCCGTACAGCTTCGGCGAGATCTTCAAGGCCTGGTCGCCATTCCTGATTCTCACCGTGCTGGTGACCATCTGGACCCTCAAGCCCTTCAAGGCTGCGTTCGCGCCGGGCGGCGCGATGTACAACTTCGTGTTCAACTTCGCCATCCCGCACCTCGATCAACTGGTGATCAAGACTGCCCCGATTGTCACCGCACCGACCGCAATGCCGGCCGTGTTCAAGCTCGACCCGATCTCCGCCACCGGCACCGCGATCTTCCTGTCGGCACTGATCTCGATGTGGGTCCTGAAGATCAATGTCAAAACTGGTCTTACCACTTTCAAAGAGACCTTCTGGGAACTGCGCTGGCCGATCCTGTCGATCGGCATGGTGCTGGCCTTCGCCTTCGTCACCAACTACTCGGGCATGTCCTCGACCATGGCCCTGGTCCTGGCCGGCACCGGCGCGGCGTTCCCATTCTTCTCGCCGTTCCTGGGTTGGCTGGGCGTGTTCCTGACCGGATCCGACACGTCGTCCAACGCCCTGTTCAGTTCGCTGCAGGCCACCACCGCGCACCAGATCGGCGTCAGCGACACCTTGCTGGTCGCCGCCAACACCAGCGGCGGCGTGACCGGCAAGATGATCTCGCCGCAGTCGATCGCCGTGGCCTGCGCCGCCACCGGCCTGGTCGGCAAGGAGTCGGACCTGTTCCGCTTCACCGTCAAGCACAGCCTGTTCTTCGCGACCATCGTCGGCCTGATCACCCTGGTCCAGGCCTACTGGCTGACCGGTATGCTGGTTCATCACTAAAGTGACAGGGGCCGGGCGCTCTGAGCGCCCGGCAGTTCCCTCAACCCACGCTGCGAGAATCCATGATCATTTCAGCCTCCACCGACTATCGCGCCGCGGCCCAGCGCAAGCTGCCCCCCTTCCTGTTCCACTACGCCGACGGCGGCGCCTACGCCGAGCACACCCTGCGCCACAATGTCTCGGACCTGGCCAGCATCGCCCTGCGCCAGCGAGTCCTGAGAAACATGTCCGAGCTGAGCCTTCAGACCCGGCTGTTCGACGAAACCCTGAGCATGCCCGTGGCCCTGGCCCCGGTCGGTCTCACCGGCATGTACGCGCGCCGTGGCGAAGTGCAAGCGGCGCGCGCGGCGGCGGCGCACGGCATTCCCTTCACCCTGTCCACGGTGTCGGTCTGCCCGATCGAGGAAGTGGCGCCGGCCATCGACCGGCCCATGTGGTTCCAGCTGTATGTCCTGAAGGACCGCGGCTTCATGCGCAACGCCCTGGAGCGCGCCAAGGCCGCCGGGGTGAAGACGCTGGTGTTCACCGTCGACATGCCCGTGCCCGGCGCCCGCTACCGTGACGCCCATTCCGGCATGAGTGGCGCCAACGGCCCGATGCGTCGTGTGTTGCAAGCCATGACCCACCCTGAATGGGCCTGGGACGTCGGCGTGATGGGACGCCCCCACGACCTGGGCAATATTTCCACCTATCGCGGCAACCCGACCGGCCTTGCCGACTACATCGGCTGGCTGGGCAACAATTTCGACCCGTCGATTTCCTGGAAGGACCTGGAGTGGATCCGCGAATTCTGGGACGGCCCGATGATCATCAAGGGCATCCTCGACGCCGATGACGCCCGTGACGCCGTCAGGTTCGGTGCCGACGGCATCGTCGTCTCCAACCACGGCGGCCGCCAGCTCGACGGCGTGCTGTCCAGCGCCCGCGCCCTGCCGGCCATTGCCGACGCGGTCAAGGGTGATTTGAAGATTCTCGCCGACTCGGGTGTCCGCAGCGGCCTGGACGTGGTGCGCATGATCGCCCTGGGCGCCGACACGGTGCTGATCGGCCGCGCCTTCCTCTGGGCCCTGGCCGTGCATGGCCAGGCTGGGGTGAAGAACCTGCTGGAGCTGTTCGAGAAAGAAATGCGCGTGGCCATGGTGCTGACCGGCGCCAAGTCGATCGGCGAGATCAGCCGCGATTCACTGGTACGCGAGTTGGGCGCCTGAGCCCTTACGAAACAAACGCCTGATAGTCCGGGGCACGTCGCGCGCCAGACGCGCCGGCCCCGCGAGGAGATTGCATGAGCCTGCCCGCTGCGTTCCTGCGTGATGCCGAGCGCCTGATCCCTGCCGAACGCCGTTTCGACGACCCGACCTCGACCCTGGCCTTCGGCACCGACGCCAGTTTCTACCGGCTGATCCCCAAGCTGGTGGTGCGCGTCGAATCCGAGGACGAGGTGGTCGAGCTGATCCGCCTGGCCCAGCGTGAGCGCGTGCCGGTAACCTTCCGCGCTGCAGGCACGAGCCTCTCCGGGCAGGCCATCAGCGACTCGGTGCTGATCGTGCTGGGCGACAACTGGAACGGCCGCGAGATTCGCAACCAGGGCGAACAGATCCGCCTGCAGCCCGGGGTCATCGGTGCCCAGGCCAATGCCTGGCTGGCCCCCTACGGGCGCAAGATCGGACCTGATCCGGCGTCGATCAATGCCTGCAAGATCGGCGGTATCGTCGCCAACAATGCCAGCGGCATGTGCTGCGGTACCGCGCAGAACACCTACCACACTCTTGCTGGCCTGCGCCTGGTACTGGCCGACGGCACTCGCCTGGACAGCGAAGACCCGGCCAGCGTCGCCGCCTTCGAGCAGAGCCACGCCGCACTGCTCGACGAACTTGCCCGACTTGGCCGGGAAACCCGCGCCAACACCGAACTGGCCGACCGCATCCGCCACAAGTACAGGCTGAAGAACACCACCGGCCTCTCGCTCAACGCACTGGTGGACTACGACCAGCCGCTGGATATCCTCCAGCACCTGCTGGTCGGCTCCGAAGGCACCCTGGGTTTCATCAGCGCAGTCACCTATGACACCGTGCCTGACCACCCGCACAAGGCCAGCGCCCTGCTGGTGTTTCCCACTGTCGAAAGCTGCTGCCGGGCAGTGACCGTGCTCAAGCGCCAGCCCGTGTCGGCGGTCGAGCTGCTCGACCGCCGCAGCCTGCGCTCGGTGCAGGAGATGCCAGGCATGCCGGCCTGGGTGAAAGGCCTGTCGAGCAACGCCTGCGCCCTGCTGATCGAGTCCCGCGCCGCCAGCCAGAACCTGCTGCACGAACAACTGGCGCTGGTGATGGGGTCAATCGCCGAATTCCCGCTCGAGCAGAAGGTCGAGTTCAGCGAAGACCCGACGGTGTACAACCTGCTGTGGAAGATTCGCAAGGACACCTTCCCTGCCGTCGGCGCCGTACGCCAGACCGGCACCACGGTGATCATCGAAGACGTGACCTTCCCGGTAGAGCAACTGGCCGAGGGCGTCAACCGCCTGATCCAGCTGTTCGACAGGCATCGCTATGACGAGGCGATCATTTTCGGCCACGCACTGGAAGGCAACCTGCACTTCGTTTTCACCCAGGGCTTCAACAGCGCCGAGGAAGTTGCGCGTTACCAGGCCTTCATGGAGGACGTCGCGCAACTGGTGGCGGTGGAGTTCGGCGGCTCGCTCAAGGCCGAGCACGGCACCGGACGCAACATGGCGCCCTTCGTCGAGCTGGAATGGGGCAAGGACGCCTACCAGTTGATGTGGGCACTCAAGCGCTTGCTCGACCCCAACGGCATCCTCAACCCGGATGTGGTGCTCAGCAACGATCCGGACATCCACCTCAAAAGCCTCAAGCCACTGCCGGCGGCCGACGAGATCGTCGACAAATGCATCGAGTGCGGTTTCTGCGAGCCGGTGTGCCCGTCCAAGGGACTGACCCTCAGCCCGCGGCAGCGCATCGTCATGTGGCGCGATATCCAGGCCAAGCGTCGTGCCGGCCTCGACACTCGCGAGCTGCTGCAAACCTATCAATACCAGGGTATCGATACCTGTGCCGCTACCGGCCTGTGCGCCCAGCGTTGCCCGGTGGGGATCAATACCGGCGAACTGGTGAAGAAACTGCGCGGCCAGGCCGCCGATCACCTGAAGACTGCCGACTGGCTGGCCGAGCACTTCCACTCTGCCCTCAGTGGCGCACGCCTGACCCTCGCCGCGGCCAACGGCGCACGCAAGCTGCTCGGTGCCCCACGCCTGGCGCGCCTCAGCAGTGGCCTGCGCAAGGTCAGCAACGGTCGCCTGCCGCAGTGGACAGCGGCCATGCCGCAACCGCTCAAACCGATCGACTTCGGCCCGGCAAGCCACGATGCACGACCCCGGGTGGTTTACCTTGCGGCCTGTGTGTCGCGTGTCATGGGTCCGGCCTATGGCGATCGCGAGCAGCGCTCGTTGCTGGACAAGACCCAGGCCCTGCTGGAAAAGGCCGGCTACCAGGTGATCTTCCCCGACAACGCCGATAGCCTCTGCTGTGGCCAGCCATTTGCTTCCAAGGGCTACGCCGAGCAGGCCGAGCACAAGCGCCAGGAACTGATCGCCGCCCTGCTGCATGCCAGCCGCGGCGGCCTCGATCCAATCTATTGCGACACCAGCCCCTGCACCTTGCGCCTGGTGCAGGATCTGGGGGACACCCGGTTGGATCTTTACGACCCGGTGCGCTTCATCCGCACGCATCTGCTCGACAAGCTGGAGTTCACCCCACAGGAGGAACCTGTGGCCGTACATGTCACCTGCAGCACCCAGCACCTGGGCGAAAGCCAGGCGCTGATCGACCTCGCGCGGCGTTGCAGCAAACAGGTGGTGATTCCCGAGGGTATCCACTGCTGTGGGTTCGCTGGTGACAAGGGGTTCACCACGCCAGAGCTCAATGCCCATTCCCTGCGCAGCCTGAAAGATGCCGTGCAGTACTGCAGCGAAGGGATTTCCACCAGCCGTACCTGCGAGATCGGGCTGTCGAGCCATAGTGGTATCGACTATCACGGATTGGTCTATCTGGTGGACCGAGTGACACGCGCACGAGCTATTTAGGTCAGCGCAATCCCTGTGGGAGCAACTGTCTTGCTCAAAATCTAAAGACCAGCCCAATCCCCTGTGGGAGCGGGCTTGTCCCGCGAACACGGGCGTAGCCCGTGCCAGGCAGCGCGGTGTCTTTTTCGCGGGTAAACCCGCTCCTACAATGGGAGCGGGTACCCAGGCGATTGCCCAACAGCCCGCAACCATTTGTTACAAGTAAATGCTAATCTGCAGCCCCCTTCTTCCGCTGTCGTTGGCCCCCGATGTCTGAGTCCGCACCGTTGCTGTTGCGTCACCACCGTCCGTTCATCGCGTTCTGGCTTGCGCGGGTCTTCACCGCCAGCGGCTTCCAGATGCTCACCGTGGCCATCGGCTGGCACCTCTACCAGCTCACCGGCAACGTCCTGGACCTGGGCCTGGTCGGCCTGGTCGAATTCGCCCCACGGGTGCTGTTCATGCTGCACACCGGGCATGTCGCCGACCGCTACGACCGGCGCAAGGTCGCCGCCCTGTGCCAGTGCCTGCAAGGGCTCATCGCCCTGGCCCTGGCGCTGGGCAGTGCCACCGACAGCGTCACCCGTGAACTGATCTTCGTGCTGGCCTTCCTGCTCGGTGCCACCCGCTCCTTCGAGATGCCTGCGACCCAGGCACTGCTGCCCAACGTGGTGCCGCCGGGGCTGTTCCCGCGCGCCGTCGCTGCGTCGGCGTCGGCGACCCAGGCAGCGACCATCGTCGCCCCGGCGGTCGGCGGCCTGCTCTACGCTTTCGGCAGCATCTGGGTGTATGGCCCGACGGTATTGCTGTACGCCATTGCCTGCCTGCTGATGCTCAGCCTCGACTCGCGCCAGCAGACACCCCAGCGCGGCCGTGCCAGCCTGGAATCACTGCTGGCCGGCATCCGCTTCATTCGCAGTCGCCCGGACATCCTCGGCGCCATCTCGCTGGACCTGTTCGCCGTACTGCTCGGCGGTGCCACGGCGCTGCTGCCGGTGTTCGCGAAGGATATCCTGCTCACCGGCGCCTGGGGCCTGGGCCTGCTGCGCTCGGCCCCGGCGGTAGGTGCCTTGTTGATGTCGCTGTGGCTGGCGCGCTTCCCGGTAGAACGCAAGGTCGGCCGGACCATGTTCACCGCCGTCGGCGTGTTCGGCGTGGCGACCATCGCCTTTGGTCTGTCGACCTCGTTCTGGTTCTCGCTGGCGGTGCTGGTGGTACTGGGCGCGGCAGACATGATCAGCATGGTTATCCGCAGCGCCTTCGTGCAACTGGAGACACCCGATGAAATGCGCGGCCGGGTCAGCGCGGTGAACGGGCTGTTCATCGGTGCCTCGAATCAGCTCGGCGAGTTCGAATCCGGGGTCACTGCGCACTGGTTTGGCACAGTTCCGGCGGTGGTGCTGGGTGGTGTGGGCACGCTGGTGGTCACTGGCGTGTGGATGAAGCTGTTCCCGACCCTGGCCAACCGCGACCGCATGCACACTCCGCAATAGTCTTCATGGGGCTGCCTGGCAGCCCTTTCGCGGCACCAGGCCGCGCCGACAGCGGGCGCCACGCCACAAAGACCAACAGCCATAGGCCCCCGCCCCCCATGCTGGTATGATGCGCGGCTTTTTTCCGCCCCCACAAAACCACGGCAACCGGTACGGTCTGTGCTTTGCTGATGGGGTCGAATACATTCACGGCGCCGCGGCGCCATGGGAGCAGGCATGCTGGAAAGGCTGTTTCAACTAAAAGCACACAACACCAACGTGCGCACCGAGATCCTCGCGGGCGTCACCACCTTCCTGGCGATGGCCTACATCCTGTTCGTCAACCCGAGCATCCTCGGCGAAACCGGCATGGACAAGGGCGCGATCTTCGTCGCCACGTGCCTTGCCGCCGCCATCGGCTCGGTCACCATGGGCCTGATCGCCAACTATCCGATCGCCCTCGCCCCGGGCATGGGCCTGAACGCCTTCTTCACCTACACCGTGGTCCTGCACATGGGCCACACCTGGCAGGTGGCACTGGGTGCGGTATTCCTCTCGGCGGTGCTGTTCTTCCTGCTGTCGATCTTCCGCATCCGTGAGTGGATCGTGAACAGCATCCCGCTGCCGCTGCGCTCGGCGATCGCCGCCGGTATCGGCCTGTTCCTGGCACTCATCGCCCTGCACAATGCGGGCATCGTCGTCGATAACCCAGCCACCCTGGTCGGCCTGGGCGACCTCAAGCAGCCTGCACCGATCCTGGCCACCCTCGGCTTCTTCCTCATCGTCGGCCTCGAGTCGCTGAAAGTACGCGGCGCCGTGCTGATCGGCATCCTCGCCGTGACGGTGGTGTCGATCCTGGTGGGTGCCAGCCAATTCGGCGGCATCGTTTCCATGCCGCCGTCGCTGGCCCCGACCTTCCTGCAACTGGACATCAAGGGCGCGCTGGACGTCGGGCTGATCAGCGTGATCTTCGCCTTCCTGTTCGTCGACCTGTTCGACAACTCCGGCACCCTGATCGGCGTGGCCAAGCGCGCCGGCCTGATGGGCAAGGACGGCCACATGCCGAAGATGGGCCGTGCGCTGATCGCCGACAGCACCGCAGCCATGGCCGGCTCGCTGCTGGGCACCTCGACCACCACCAGCTATATCGAATCGGCTGCCGGCGTAAGTGCCGGCGGACGCACCGGCCTGACCGCCATCGTGGTAGCCGTGCTGTTCCTGCTCGCGCTGTTCTTCGCGCCGCTGGCCGGTAGCGTGCCGGCCTATGCCACCGCGCCGGCACTGCTGTTCGTTGCCGTGCTGATGGCCTCGGGCCTGGCCGAGATCAACTGGGACGACGTCACCGAGGCCGCGCCGGTAGTGGTCACCGCCCTGGCCATGCCGTTGACCTATTCGATCGCCAACGGCATCGCCTTCGGCTTCATCGCCTGGACCGCCATCAAGCTGATCTCCGGTCGTCATCGCGACCTGAACCCGGCCCTGGTGATCCTGTCCATTCTGTTCGTCATCAAGCTGGGCTGGTTCAACGCATGAGTGCCGTCTTCGACCCTTCGCAATACACGACCCAACTGCAGGCCAAGGTCGAGCGCCTGCGCGAGCTGCTGGCGCCCTTCGATGCACCGCAACCTGCCGTGTTCGAGTCGCCGCGCGAGCACTATCGCCTGCGCGCAGAGTTCCGTCTGTGGCGCGAAGAGGGTCAACGCCACTACGCGATGTTCGCCCCGGGCGAGAAGCACAAGGCAATTCTCATCGACGACTTCCCCATCGCCAGCCAGCGCATCAATGAACTGATGCCCCGTCTCAAGGCCGCCTGGCAGGGTAACGAAGACCTGAGCAATCGTCTGTTCCAGGTCGAGTTCCTGACCACACTGGCAGGCGACGCCATGGTCACCCTGTGCTATCACCGCCCGCTCGACGAGGCCTGGGAAGCTGCCGCGCAGCAACTGGCCGCACAACTGGGCGTCAGCGTGATCGGTCGTTCCAAAGGCAAGCGCGTGGTGATCGGCCGTGACTATGCCGTGGAGAAACTCGACATCGCCGGCCGCACCTTCAGCTACCGCCAGCCTGAAGGCGCCTTCACCCAGCCCAACGGGGCAGTGAACCAGAAGATGTTGGGCTGGGCCTGCGAGGCGATGGGCGAGCGCAGCGACGACCTGCTGGAGCTGTACTGCGGCAACGGCAACTTCACCCTGCCCCTGGCCACCCGCGCGCGCCAGGTGCTGGCCACCGAGATCAGCAAGACCTCGGTCAACGCCGCCCTGCACAACCTCGACGAAAACGGCATCGACAACGTGCGCCTCGTACGCCTGTCGGCCGAGGAACTGACCGAGGCGCTGAACGAGGTCCGCCCATTCCGTCGCCTGGAAGGCATCGACCTGAAAAGCTACGACTTCGGCACCGTGTTCGTCGACCCGCCACGCGCCGGCATGGACCCGGACACCTGCGAGCTGACCCGGCGTTTCGAGCGGATCCTGTACATCTCCTGCAACCCCGAGACGCTGGCGCAGAACATCGCTCAACTGCACGATACCCACCGTATCGAACGCTGCGCGCTGTTCGACCAGTTCCCCTACACCCACCACATGGAAAGCGGGGTCCTGCTGGTCCGGCGCTGATCGATGGATGGCCGGGGCCACCTGTCAGGCCCCGGCATTCATTCAGAAGTCGAAGAACACCGTCTCCCCTTCCCCTTGAATACGGATATCGAAGCGATACGCCGTCTTCCCATCGACCTCGCAACGCTTGGCGATCAGCGTCTCGCGCCGCTGCGGCTGCTCGATCAAGTTGAGCACCGGGCACTTGGCGTTGGCCTCGGCCTCGTCATCGAAATACAAACGGGTGTGCAGGTGGATGTTGATCCCCCGGGCGAACAGGCTGATGTTGATGTGCGGTGCCATCGGCACCCCGGCAGCATTGTTCACCATGCCTGGCTTGACCGTGTGCAAGGTCCATTCACCTGCATCGAAGGTGGTGGCGGTCCGGCCGAAGCTGTTGAAGGTGTTCTCCAGGTTGAACATGTCCTGGTAGTGGCCGTTGGCGTCGGCCTGCCACACCTCGAGGAAGGAATCACGCACCAGATGGCCATTGCCATCGTACACCTGGCCGATCAGCAGGATGTGCTCGCCCGGAGCCTCCGGGCGGGCCAGGCGGTTCCAGATTTCCTGGTCGCGGGTCGGGTTACCGGCAGCTTCCAGGGCCAGGCCGATGTGCACATAGGGGCCGGCGGTCTGCGAGGGGGTCTCCGGCAGCAGTTCGATAGGCATGACGGGTCTCCTCAGCGATTCTCGAAGTGGGTCTGGCGCTGGCCACGCAGCACGATGTCGAAGCGATAGGCCAGGCAGTCCATCGGGTTGGCGTGGCTCATGTCGAGCCGGGCGATCAGGCGCTGCACCGCGTCCGGGTTGGCGATCGACTTGACGATCGGGCACATCGGAATCAGCGGATCACCTTCGAAATACAGTTGGGTGATCAGCTTGGTGGCAATCGAAGGGCCGCTGATGGAGAAGTGGATGTGCGCCGGACGCCAGTCGTTGGGGCCGTTGCGCCAGGGATAGGGGCCGGGCTTGATGGTGCGGAAGCTGTAGTAGCCGTCACGGTCGGTCAGGCAGCGACCGACGCCACCGAAGTTGGGATCGAGCGGGGCCAGGTAGCGGTCGTTCTTGTGGCGGTAGCGACCACCGGCGTTGGCCTGCCACATCTCCACCAGGGTATTGGGCACCGGCTTGCCGTACTGGTCGACGACCCGCCCGGCAACGATGATGCGCTCACCGATCGGCAGGCCACCGTTGTTGAAGTTCAGCAACAGGTCATGGTCATGCTCGCCGAAGCGCAGGTGGGAAAAATCAGGGCCGGTGCTTTCGCTGACCGACTGGGCAATGCTCACCAGCGCCTGGCGCGGCGAGCGGGCGATGGATGTCTTGTAATCAGGCGTGAGGGCCTTGGGGTGCCAGTTGCGATCACGGATCACGAAGCGGCTGGTGTCCTGAGCGGGCATGCCGTTTTCCTCTCTTGGAATTGTTCGAACCACCTGTGCGTGGCAGGCGGACTTGCAGTTTCCGGCAGGTCGCGCAGGGCGAAAACTGAAAACATGCGCGCCAGACATAACCATTTGGTTATGCAACTTTTCGTCAGACCACCTGATCTGAAGCGCTGGACTATTCTGGATGGACTGCGGTGCTGGCTGCGCAGAGCCCACGGCCCTTCAACCAGGCACGACCCTCACAGCGGAGAACTTCTATGGATTGGCGAAAAGGCCGACGCAGCGACAATGTGGTGGATGCACGCGGCGAAGGCGGTGGCGGCGGGATGCGCTTCGGCGGTGGCAAGGGCCTGGGGCTGGGCGCCGTGCTGCTGATCATCGGCATCGGCTGGATCACCGGCCAGGATCCGCTGCAGATCCTCGGCCAGCTCGCCGGCCAGATGGAGCAACAGCAGGCAGCGCCCAGCGGCGCTGGCGGCAAGGCACCGTCGGCCAATGATCAACAGGCCGAGTTCGTCGCCTCGATCCTGGGCGACACCGAAGATACCTGGAAGGCCCTGTTCGCCCAGGCCGGCAAGCAATACCGCGACCCCAAGCTGGTGCTGTTCAGCGGTCAGGTCAACTCCGCGTGCGGCTTCGCCTCCTCGGCGGTCGGCCCCTTCTATTGCCCGGCTGATCAGCGGGTGTACCTGGACATGTCGTTCTTCCGCGAAATGGAAACCCGCTTCGCTGCCGCCGGCGACTTCGCCCAGGCCTACGTGATCGCCCACGAAATTGGCCACCACGTACAGACCCTGCTCGGCGTCTCGGCCAAGGTCGATGCCGCACGCCGCAGCGGCCAGCGCCTTGAGGGCGACAATGGCCTGCTGGTACGCCAGGAACTGCAGGCCGACTGCCTGGCCGGTGTCTGGGCCTACCAGGCACAGAAACGTCTCAACTGGCTGGAGCCCGGCGATGTCGAAGAGGCACTCAACGCCGCCAACGCCATCGGCGACGACCGCCTCCAGCAACAGGGGCAAGGGCGCGTGGTGCCCGACTCCTTCACCCATGGCACCTCGGCGCAGCGGGTACGCTGGTTCAAGGCTGGCTTCGGCAGTGGCGACCTCAACCGCTGCGACACCTTCAACGCACGCAACTTGTAACGCCCTGCTGCAACGGGCGTTGCAGCGCCTCTCCAGAACGCAATACGACCAATGGGTCATTTTTCTGCTGATAAACGTTTCAGCCGCAGCCGATTCGGCCGATAACCCCGTGGACCCATCAGCTGGCCCCTACAAGAACAACGCCCGGCGACGTGAGATTTTGCAAGACACATTTTCTGGAGAGCGTGCATGAACAGATGGTTTGCCGACAAGAGCGTGAACCTCAAACTCGGGCTGGGCTTCGGCCTGGTCCTGGTATTGACCGGCCTGCTGGCCCTGGCCAGTTGGACCAGCCTGGGCAGCCTCATCAATCGCAGCAACTGGATGAGCGACATTACCCGCCTCAACACTGACCTGACCAATCTGCGCGTGGCGCGCCTGCAATACATGATCGCCAACGGCGACGACGCCGCCGCCGCCAACACGCTGGCGAAGCTGGAAACCTTCAGCGCCCAGCAGCAGCACCTGGAAAGCACCTTCAAGAGCCCCGAGAACCTCAAGCTGCTGCGTGAGCTGGGCAAGATCATCGCCGACTATCGCATCTCGCTCGACAAGATGCGCGCAGGCTACAAGATCACCCTTGCGGCCCGTGAAACCCTCGACCAGAACGCGACCAAGGCGATCCAGTTGATCGAAACGATCAGCAAGGATGTCCTGGCCCGTGACGAAAGCGATGCGACCCGCTTGCAGCAATACCTGGTAATCAGCAAGGCACGCCAGCAGCTGACCCAGTTGCGCCTGGACGTACGCAGCTATGTCGCGGCGCCAAGCGACGTCGCCGAGCAAGCGGTGCTGCGCCAACTGCAGCAGACCTTCACCGAGATCGACGGCCTCAAGCGCCAGCTGACCAGCGATGGCGCTGCCATCGAGCAGTTCGAAGGCGCAGTGCGTGCCTATGGCGAGTCGGTTCGCCAGCTCAGCGCCTCGACAGCCCAGATCGCTGTGTCCCGTCAGGAAATGACCGTGCAGGGCGGCGACATCGTCAAGCTCAGCGACGACCTGTACAAGATCCAGCTCGAACGTCGTGACATCGAAAGTGCCGAGGCCCGCACCCTGCAGATCGGCGCGACGCTGCTGGCCCTGCTCATCGGCGTACTCGCCGCCGTGATCATCACCCGCCAGATCACCCGCCCGCTGCGCGAGACCCTCGCCGTGGTGGAGAAGATCGCCGGTGGCGACCTGACCCACAACCTGCAGGTCACCCGCCGCGACGAACTGGGCGTGCTGCAGCAAGGCATTGCGCGCATGGGTACGACCCTGCGCGACCTCATCAGCGGCATCCGTGACGGTGTTACCCAGATCGCCAGTGCGGCCGAGGAGCTGTCGGCGGTGACCGAGCAGACCAGCGCCGGCGCCAACAGCCAGAAGGTCGAGACCGACCAGGTCGCCACCGCCATGCACGAAATGGCCGCCACCGTGCAGGAAGTCGCGCGCAACGCCGAACAGGCGTCGCTTGCAGCAACCAACGCCGACGGCGAAGCCCGTGCCGGTGACAAAGTGGTGGGCGAGGCGATCAACCAGATCGAGCGCCTGGCCGCCGAGGTCAACCGCTCCACCGAAGCGATGAATCTGCTGCAACAGGAAAGCCAGAAGATCGGCAGTGTCATGGACGTGATCAAGTCGGTGGCCGAGCAGACCAACCTGTTGGCGCTCAACGCCGCCATCGAAGCGGCTCGCGCCGGTGAGGCGGGGCGTGGGTTCGCCGTGGTCGCCGACGAAGTGCGTGGCTTGGCGCAGCGCACGCAGAAGTCCACCGAAGAGATCGAAGAGCTGGTCGCCAGCCTGCAGAACGGCACACAGCAGGTAGCCAACGCCATGCTCGGCAGCCGCACCCTGACCGACAGCAGCGTGGAACTGGCACGCAAGGCCGGCGCGTCGCTGGAGAGCATCACCAGTACCGTGTCGGGCATCCAATCGATGAACCAGCAAATCGCCGCCGCCGCAGAGCAGCAGAGTGCCGTGGCCGAAGAGATCAGCCGCAGCATCCTCAACGTACGCGATGTGTCCGAGCAGACCGCCGCCGCGAGCGACGAGACAGCCGCCTCCAGCGTCGAGCTGGCGCGCCTGGGTGGACAGTTGCAAACCCTGGTCAGCCATTTCCGCGTCTGACCACGCCTTCCGGGGCCGCGTCGCGGCCCCAATCCTTCCCCCAAAAAATCTGCTGAACGGCGTTTCAGCTCCTGCAAACATTGCCGATATCTCTTCTGCGGCAACGGAGGGCCCATCACAAAAACAAATGCCGTGTGACGGGAAATCCCGCGAGCAGGCGCTTTCCCCCGGGGAACCTCCATGAGCAACTGGTTTGCCAACATCAGCGTCAAACTCAAACTGATGCTGGGCTTCGGCCTGGTCCTTCTACTCACCACTGCACTGGCCTTGACCGGCTGGAACAGCCTGGAAAACCTCGTCGCACGCAGCAACTCGATGGGGCAGATCACCCAGTTCAACACGCACCTGAACAACCTGCGCGTGGCGCGTCTGCAATACATGCTCGCCGATGGCGACGAGAGCGCCGCCGCCACCGTGCTAGCCCGCCTGGACACCTTCGAACAGCACAAGCAGGAACTGCTCGCCAGCTTCGACCACCCCCAGAGCCTGCAACTGCTGCGCGAACAGGCCAGCTACATCGACCAGTACCGCGCCTCGCTGGACAAGATGCGCCAGGGCTACCGCGCCATCGCCAGCAAACCCGACGCCGAGCAGCCGGTACGCGACGCCCGGGCGGCGATCGCCACGGCACGCCAGGAAATGATCGAGGAGCAGGCGCAGATCACCAAGCGCAGCGACGAGCTGTACAAGATCGAACTTGGCAGACGCGACGTCGATACCGCCCAGGCGCGCAACCTGCAACTGGGCGTGGCGCTGCTGGCGCTGGTGTTCGGCCTGCTCGGCGCCGTGGTCATCACCCGCCAGATCACCCGCCCCTTGCAGGAAACCCTCGAGGTGGTGAAGAAGATCGCCGAAGGCGACCTCACCCAGCGCCTGGAAATCACCCGGCGTGACGAACTCGGTGCCCTGCAGCAGGGCATCGCGGGCATGGGCGACACGCTGCGCGCACTGATCACCGGTATCCGCGACGGCGTGACCCAGATCGCCAGCGCCGCCGAGGAACTGTCGGCGGTGACCGAGCAGACCAGTGCAGGGGTCAACAATCAGAAGGTCGAGACCGACCAGGTCGCCACCGCCATGCACGAGATGACGGCGACCGTACAGGAGGTCGCACGCAACGCCGAGCAGGCATCCCAGGCCGCCACCCAGGCCGACGGCGAGGCCCGTGCCGGCGACAGGGTGGTGAACGAGGCCATCGGCCAGATCGAACGCCTGGCCGCTGAAGTACAGCACGCCACCGAGGCGATGAACCTGCTGCAACAGGAAAGCCAGAAGATCGGCAGCGTCATGGACGTGATCAAGTCGGTGGCGCAGCAGACCAACCTGCTGGCACTGAATGCCGCCATCGAAGCGGCGCGTGCCGGTGAAGCCGGGCGCGGCTTTGCGGTGGTCGCCGATGAGGTCCGTGCCCTGGCCCAGCGCACGCAGAAATCCACCGAAGAGATCGAAGAGCTGGTCGCCAGCCTGCAGAACGGCACCCAGCGCGTGGCCAACGCCATGCAAGGCAGCAGCGGGCTGACCGACAGCAGCGTGGAACTGGCACGCAAGGCAGGCACCTCATTGGCCAGCATCACCCGCACCGTGTCGGGGATCCAGGCGATGAACCAGCAGATTGCAGCGGCAGCCGAGCAGCAGAGCGCCGTGGCCGACGAGATCGGCCGCAGCATCATGAATGTGCGCGATGTGTCGGAGCAAACGGCGGCGGCCAGCGAGGAGACAGCGGCGTCAAGCGTGGAACTGGCGCGGTTGGGTGGGCAATTGCAGACGATGGTCAGCCACTTCCGCGTTTGAAGCGCATCCCGCAGGTTCCCCGCTGCGGTTGAGCTCGGCGGGGTACCTGCGGGAGCGGGTTTGTCGGGGCGCCGAAGCGCTGCGAAGCAGACACACGGCGGATGGCACCGGCTGCGCCGGTGCTCGCCAAGGGTATTACTTGACGATCAACCCTACCCCGCGTCCGCGCGGATCGGATGCGGTCTCGAGCTTGTCGCCGGTGACCCGGATCGCCTGGATATCGCCCATCTCCCAGCCTTGGTCCTCAAGCACGTAGCCCATTTTCTTCAGATCCTCTGCCACCTGCCCTTTGAGCGGTGCATAGCTGTCGAAATAGATGGTGTCCTTGGGCAGCAACTGATGGTGCACGCGCTGGGCGGCCACGGCTTTTTCCAGCGGCATGCCATAGTCGTACAGGTTGTTCATCACCTGGAAGATCGAGGTGAAGATCCGCGAACCACCGGGCGTACCGACCACCAGGGTCAGCTTGCCGTCGCGGGTGACCAGGCTCGGGCTCATGGACGAGAGCATGCGCTTGCCCGGCTCGATGGCGTTGGCATCCCCACCCACCACGCCAAAGGCGTTGGCCGCTCCCGGCTTGGCGCTGAAATCGTCCATCTCGTCGTTGAGCAGGAAGCCCGCGCCCTTGACCACCACGCCGCTGCCATAGTCGAGGTTCAGGGTATAGGTGTTGCTCACCGCATTACCCTGCTTGTCGACGATGGAGAAGTGCGTGGTCTGGTGCGGCTCCAGGCCCGGCTTGACCTTGTCGGTGTCGGAGATCGCATTGGGGTTGACCTGCGCCGCGCGCTTGGCGAGGTAGTCCTTGGCCACCAGCTCCTTGACCGGCACCTTGGTGAAGGCCGGGTCGCCCAGGTAGTCGGCGCGGTCGGCGAACACGCGCTTCTCGATCTCGGCCAGCAGGTGGATGTACTTCGCCGAGTTGTGCTCGACCCCCTTGAAGTCGGCTGCGCGGTCTTCCTTGATGCCCAACAGCTGGGCCAGAGCGACGCCACCAGAGCTTGGCGGTGGCGCGGTATAGACCACATTGCCACGCCAGTCGATGGCGATCGGATCGCGCCACACGGCCTTGTAGTCCTTCAGGTCTTCCTTGGTGATCAGGCCCTTGTCGGCCTGCATCTGCGCCACCAGCAGGTCAGCGGTCTTGCCCTGGTAGAACTCGCTGACGCCCTTGTCGGCGATGCGCTCCAGGGTCTTGGCCAGCTCGGGTTGCTTGAACAGCTCACCGACCTTCATGTTGCCGAAGTAGTCATTGAAGTTGGTGGCGGTCTTGAACAGGCCCTGGGCATCGTCGCGATATTGGTATTGCTTCTGCGCGATCTTGAAGCCGTTCTGCGCGTAGCCGATGGCCGGGGTAAGCAGCTCGCTCCACTTGAGCTTGCCGAACTTCTGGTGCGCCTCCCACAGGCCCATCACCGTGCCGGGCACGCCAGCAGCGCGCACGCCAACCAGGCTGAGGTTTTCGATGACCTCGCCCTTGTCGTCCAGGTACATGTTGCGCGTGGCGGCCTTGGGCGCGACTTCACGATAGTCGAGGAAGTACGGCTTGCCGTCGACGAACAGGGTCATGAACCCACCGCCGCCGATGTTGCCGGCTTCCGGGTAGGTGACCGCCAGGGTGAAGGCGGTGGCGACCGCGGCATCCACCGCGTTACCGCCCTTCTTGAGAATGTCGGCGGCTACCTGTGCGCCATATTGATCGGGCGCCGCCACCGCGCCACCTTCGAGCGTCACGGCATAGGCGGAAGAACAGCTCAGGATCGCGGCCCCGAGGGCCAGGGACTGGAACATGACGATACGCATGACACTTCCTTGGTGTTGTTTTTGTCGAGCACTCATTTAAGGCTCAACCGTTGCGACTAAGCAAACGGCACACAGGAAGGGAGGCGTCTTTGGGCAAATCTGTCGCGTTCAGGTAACTCAGCAGGCGTACATCGATAGCTTGCGCTGGATGAAGTCGAGGAAGCACTGGATGCGCAGCGCCAGTTGAGTATTGCGGTAGTAGACCGCGTGGATCGGCTGGCGATAGCCGTTGTTGGCCTCGGCCAGCACCACCTGCAGGCGGCCAGCGCGAATGTCTTCGTGGGTCATGAAATGCGACAGGCTGACAATGCCCTCACCGGCCAATGCCAGCTGGCGCAGGGTCTCGCCGCTGGAGGCGAGGATCGCCGGGCGGATCGGCCAGCGATCGCCCTGAGCATGGCGCAACGGCCATTGATTGAGCGTTTCGGGTGCGCTGAACCCCAGCAGGCAGTGCGCACTGAGGTCTTCGACCTTCTGCGGTGTGCCGCGCCGGGCCAGGTAATCCGGGCTGGCGAGCACCTGCACGGGGCTGCACCCCAGCGATCGGGCGTGCAGGCTGGAATCGGCCAGTTCACCGATGCGAATGGCCACGTCGGTGCTCTGTTCCAGCAGGTCAATGATCAGGTCGTCGGTATTGAGCTCGAGCTCGATGCCGGGGTACTGGCGGCGAAACTCGCCGATCCACGGCAGGATGGCATGCAGCATGAACGGTGCAGCGGCGTTGATCCGCAAACGCCCGGATGGGGTCTGGCGATTCATCGACAGGCGCTCTTCCATGTCGTCCATCTGCTCGAGGATGGCCCGCGAACGCTCGAGGAAGAAACGCCCTTCCTCGGTCAGGTCCATGCGCCGGGTGGTGCGGTTGACCAGCGTGGTCCCAAGCTTGCCCTCCAGGCGCGACAGGGTGCGACTCACCGCCGACGGGGTCTGGCCCATCTGCTCGGCGGCGGCGGAGATCGAACCGCAGTCGATGACGGCGACGAATACCTGGAGTTCTTCGGATCGGGTTTTCACGCGGCGGCCTTGGGCTTGGGGTAGTGCTGATTGATAGCTGCTGGGCGATCACGGCGCAAGTGGCGCCGCGTCATCACTCGGCCTTGCCGAACACCTTCGCCAGGTGCGCTTCATACGCTGCCAGTGCTGCCGGCACATCCGGGCGCTTCATCACATCCACCGCCAGGAAGGTCGGCAGGCCGGTCATGCCAAGGAACTGATTGGCCTTGTGGAACGGGAAGTACACCGCATCCACACCTTTGCCTTCGAAGAAGTCGGTCGGATCGTCGAAGGCCTGCTGCGGTGCGTTCCAAGTCAATGAGAGCATGTACTGCTTGCCCTGGATCAGGCCGCCGCTGCCGTACTTCTGCGAGGCATCGGAACGGGTGCGGCCATCGTTGGCGTACAGGCTGCCATGGCCCTCGGTGAAGACATCATCGATGTACTTCTTCACGGTCCAGGGCGCGCCCATCCACCAACCTGGCATCTGATAGATGACCACGTCCGCCCAGAGGAATTTCTGCACCTCTTCCTTGACGTCATAGCCTCCGTCGATGAAGGTCTGCTGCACATCGAAACCGGCGCGGTCTAGATAGGCCAGGGCGGCCTCGTGCAGGGTGCGGTTCAGGCGGCCGTCGGAATGAGCGAACTGTTTGCCGCCGTTGAGCAGAAGAATCTTTTTCATGGTGAGCCTCGCAGGTCTGGGTCGGCCCGAGGCAAGTACGCCTGCCGACCGAGTCAAAAGTGATGGCGGCAGATTAGGCAGTCGCGAGCGCAGGAAAAAGCCGGGTGGCGGCAAAATACATTTGCCTTCAAGTCACGAATATACATCTGATTGTTGCAATACAATCTGCTCACTTTCCCCCCGCACAGGCCATCGCCATGAGTGAGCAGTTCGCTTTCATCCTCAAAGCCAAGACCCGCCCTGAAAAGGCCGAAGCCTTCGAAACCCTGTTCCGCGCCTACGTCGAACCGAGCCGCCAGGAGCCCGGCTGCATCGAGTACCACATGCTGCGTGACAAGGAAGATCCGAGCCTGTTCGTGTTCTACGAGGTCTGGGCCGACAAGGCCGCCCTCGACGTGCACTCGGCGCTGCCGCACATGGCTGCGTTCTTCGAGAAGCGCATGGACTACCTGGAGCGCGACTTCGATATCCAGATGATCGAGATGCTCAGCCCGCCTTCCGCTAGCCGTTGATCAACAGGTGCCCGCCGAGCAGCGCCAGGCCGATGAAAAAGCAGCGCTTGAACAGCGCGGCGCTGATGCGCTGACGCAGCCAGGTGCCGGCGAACATGCCGAGCAGAGCAGGCACCAGCATCAGCAATGACGCGCCCAGGGCCGGGCCGTCGAGCGCGTCCTGCCCGGCCAGGCCAAGCGCCAGTGCGAAGGTCGAGACCGTGAACGACAGCCCCATCGCCTGGACCAGCTCATCGCGATTCAGCCCCAGGCCCTGCAGGTAGGGCACACCGGGCATCACGAACACCCCGGTCGCTGCCGTCACCACCCCCGTCAGCAGGCCGCACAGCGGCCCCAACCACCACTCCCATTGCGGCGCGACCCGCAAACCCGGCCCCACCAGCCCATACAACGCATACACCAGCAGTGCCCCGCCGAGCGCATGCGCCGCCCATGGGCCGCTGTCGATGCCAAGCCACAGGCTACCCAGCAGCGTACCCACGACGATCATCACCAACATGCCGCCCAGGCGCTTGAGTAGCCCACGCAGGTGGCCACCAGAGGCGAGCTGCCACAGGTTGGTGAGAGTAGAAGGCACGATCAGCAACGCCGCTGCCTGCGCCGGAGGCATAGCCAGCCCGAGCAGGCCCATGGCGATGGTCGGCATTCCCAGACCGATCACACCCTTGACCGCACCGGCCAGGGCGAAGGTAAAAATAACCAGCAGCGAAAGCGCCAGCCCCATGTCTTGATACAACGCGATAAAGGTATTCATGACGCCATCCTGCACCCTCGGCGATGGGCTGAAAATCTGCCATATACTCAGCCAGACTCTTGCCAGGACAGAGGCACATGCATTTCGACCTGACCGACCTCAGCCTTTTCCGCCACACGCTCGAATGCGGCAACATCACCGCCGGCGCCCGCCGCAGCCACCTTTCGCTGCCTGCGGCCAGTGCGCGCATCCGCGCCATGGAAACCTCGCTGGGCATTGCCCTGCTCGAACGCAACCGGCGAGGGGTGCAGCCAACACCTGCGGGCCAGGCGCTGTTGCAGCATGCGCGGCTGATCGCCCAGCAGGTCGAGCGGTTGCAGTACGACCTTGGCCAATATGCCCAAGGCCAACAGGGGCAGGTGCGCCTGCTGTGCAATACCGCGGCGCTGACCGAATATCTGCCGGAGTTGCTGGCTGCATACCTGGTGGCGTTTCCCGGCGTCAGCGTTGACGTGCAGGAGCAACCGAGCCTGCGCATCGTACAGGCGATCACCCAGGGGACTGCGGACCTGGGCATCATTTCCACGGCGGCACCGAGCGAGCACTTGCAGGTGCGGCCATTTCGGCAGGACCCGCTGGTGCTGATCATGCCCCTGGCCCATCCGCTGGCGGCAGAGCCGTCGCCGCGGTTCGTCGACAGCCTGGTACACGGTCATGTGGGATTGGCAGCAGACAGCGCCCTCGCCTTGCACCTGGAAGAACAAGCGCTACGCCTTGGGCGGCGGATGCAGGTGCGAGTGCGGGCCGAGGGTTTTGACGGGGTGATCCGCATGGTGGCCGGGGGTGCCGGGGTCGGCGTGGTGCCGTTGGCCTCGGTGAGACGCTGGGAGGGGGTGCTGCCCTTGCGCTGGGTGGCGCTGGAGGAAGACTGGGCCAATCGTCGGCTGCAGCTGTGCGCCCGGGATTTTACCGGGTTGCCGGGGTATGCGGCGGCGCTGGTCGAGCGGCTTGGGCTTGAGGAGTGAGTTAGCCTGGGAGCGGCGGTTCGGCGCCCCGACTTGTCCCGCGAACAAGATAACGCGCTGCATGGCACCGGCTACGCCGGTGATCGCGGGACAAGCCCGCTCCCACAACTAACACCGCAGTATTCAGAAAGTTGCGGAGCTCTTGTAGGAGCAACGGTCTTGCTCAAAATCTAAAGACCAGCCCAATCCCTGTGGGAGCGGGCTTGTCCCGCGATCACCGGCGTAGCCGGTGCCATGCAGCGCGTCGTCTGCCTCGCGGGACAAGTCGGGGCGCCGAACCCTCGCCCCCACAGGGCGAGCGGTTCTCCGTTGCGACTTGCCCGCGAAAAGGCCGGTACTGACTCAGCACACCCCGATCAGAACAACTTCACCGTATAGCTCAGGATCAACCGGTTCTCATCGATATCGGTCCGGTAGTTGGACCGCGCCATGACATTGCGAACCCGCACTCCCAGCCCGGCCAGCGGCCCGCTCTGCACCACATACGCCAGGTCCAGATCGCGCTCCCGGTCACGCCCTTCGAAGCCAAGCCCGGTGTCCACATCCCCGCCCTTCACATAGCGCAGAGTCGAGGTCAGGCCGGGAATGCCCAGGGCCACGAAGTTGTAGTCATGGCGCACCTGCCAGGAACGTTCCCCCGGCGCCGAGAACTCGTAGGTTGGCAGCGTGTTGCCCATCGGGTTGGTGTTGGCCCCGACCTGGATGAAGCCATCCTTGCCGCCGATCTGCTGGTAGCCCACATAGAAGGTATGCCCGCCAGTCTTGGCCGAGAACAGGCTGAACAAGGCATGGTTGTCGTAGTCACCGGCAATCTTGCGACCGTCCTCGCGGGCATCGAAGTACCCGGCATTGACGCCCAGCGTCCAGTCACCCACCGGCTCGGCGTGCTTGAAGCTGTAGAAGCGCTGCTGGTAGATATCCTCCAGTTGCGCCTGCCACACCCCGACGCTGGTGCGGTTGTCGTTGAAGGCATAGTCGGCGCCGACGTAGTTGAAGCGGTCGCTGGTGAAGCGCGCCAGCCTCGACGGGTTGATCGGGTCGTTGACCAGCGCGTACATCTTCTGGCTGTTGGACGAGTCGCGCAGGCTGGTGGAGCGGAACTGGCCGGCGTTCAAGGTCAACCCGGCGATCTCGCGGGACTCGAGCATCGCACCCTGATACGTTGGCGGCAGCAGGCGCAAGTCGCTGAACAACAGCACTGGCAGGTTGGGCATCAGCTCACCGACCTTGAGCTCGGTCTGCGACACCTTGAACTTGATCGCCGCACCCAGGCGGCTGTACTCGTCCGCCGACTTGCCGCTGGCAAGGCTCGGCAGCAGGCCCGACTTCGAATGCTCCGGACTGCTGTCGAGCTTGAAGCCAAGCAGCCCGGTCACATCGAGGCCGACACCCACCGTCCCCTGTGTATAACCGGAGCTGGCATTGAGGATGAACCCCTGCGCCCACTCCTGGGTACGGGACTGGGTGCTGGCACCCTTGATATCCGCATAGTCGCGGCTGAAGAAGTAATTGCGCGCCTGCAAGGTGGCGCGGGCGCCTTCGATGAAACCGCTGTCTTCGGCAGAGGCATCGAGGCACAGCGCTGCGGCGACGCAGCCACCGGCCAGTCGGGTGGCCGATGAAAAACGTTGGGAAATCTGTACGTGCATGGGGAGCGACTCCTGGATTCGGGCAACAGCGATCCACCGCGGCAGCCCAAAGGCCGCCGACGTGGGGATGGCGTGATGAAGGGATCAGGCGGGCGCCGGGCCCGCCGGGCTACCGTTGCGAGAAGCGGTCGACCGCTAGCGGTTGACCAGCTTCGCGGGCAGCGCGATCACCAGGAAGCAGCTCAGGATCAGGCAGCCGGCGAACACCCACAATGCCGCATGGGAGGTGCCGGTGAGATCGGTCACGATGCCCATCAGCGAGTTGCTCACCAGGCCCGCGATATTGGCCAGCGAGCAAGCAAGTGCGAAACCGGTGGCCGCGGCGGTACCCTTGAGGAAGGTCGCCGGCAGGCTGAAGAACACCGGCACCGCACCGATGATCGCCGCCGAGGCGATGGCGAACAGCGCCACGGTCATCACCAGGTTCTGGCTGAACAGAGTGCTGCTGGCCATGGCGATGGCGCCGATGATGAACGGCACGATGATGTGCCAGCGACGCTCGCGATGACGGTCGGAACTGGCGCCGATCATCAGCATGCCGAGTAGCGCGGCCAGGCTCGGAATCGCAGTGAGCAAGCCGATGTGGAAGGTGTCGCTGACGCCTGCATCGCGGATGAAGGTCGGCATCCAGAACCCCATGGCATAGGCACTGAGCAGGATCGAGAAATCGATGCCGCCGAGCATCCATACCTTCAGGTTGAAGAAGCCATCGCGGAAGCTGTGCTTGCTGCCCTTGCCCTCGGCATCGTCCGCAGCCAGGTCGCTGGCCAGTTGCGCCTTGTCATCGTCGGACAGCCATTTGGCCTGGTGGAAATTGTTCGGCAGGGCCCAGAAGGTCAGGATACCGAGCAGCACGCTGGGGATCGCCTCGAGCAGGAACAGCCACTGCCAGCCATGCAGGCCGTGGACCTGGTCGAAGTGCCCCATGATCCAGCCAGAGATCGGACCACCGATCACGCTCGACAGCGGCAAGCCGATCATGAACAGCGCGATGATGCGCCCACGCCGGTAGGTCGGATACCACATGGTCAGGTAGTACAGCACGCCCGGGAGGAAGCCCGCCTCGGCGGCCCCGAGCAGAAAACGCAGGATATAGAACTGGGTGGTGGTGGACACGAACATGGTGCAGGCCGACAGCAGGCCCCAGGTGATCATGATCCGGGCAATCCAGAGCTTGGCACCGACGCGCTCCAGGATCAGGTTGCTCGGCACCTCGAAGATGATGTAGCCGACGAAGAACAGCCCGGCCCCCAGGCCGTAGGCTGCGGTACTGAACTGCAGGTCTTCGAGCATCTGCAGCTTGGCGAAGCCGACGTTGATGCGGTCCAGATAGGCCGCGAGATAGCAGAAGCACAGGAAGGGAATCAGCCTCCATGTGATCTTGCGGTAGAGCGCTTGTGTGCCCTGGTCGGTTGCACTGTGAACCGCGGTTGCATTCGCAATTGGCATTTCTTGTCTCCTGGCGGCGACTTTGTGGTTGTTTTTAGGCCAGCAGTTTTCGACGCTCCAAGAGCGCCGCACACTACAGGCGGCTGTCCAGGGCAGCGTCACAAGACCCCGAGTGCTCCTGCGGGGCGACCGTCCGCACAGCGGACGGCGATGGAGCGGGCGTTCCTGCACCGTTCCTCGATTGTTATGGGTACAAGGCGCCCGGTTCAGTCGGCCAGGCGCTTGAGTTGCTCCATCGCCTCCTGGCGGCTGACGACATCGCCGTACTTGCTGTCGATGTCGAACAGGTTCGCTTCGTGCGGATCCTCATGGCGATCGCCGACGCATTCGCGCACCACGATGGTCCGGAACCCGTGCTGCAGCGCATCCACCGCACTGGCGCGGATACAGCCGCTGGTGGAGCAACCGGCCAGCACCACGGTGTCGACCCCTTGCGCATGCAGCAGCGGTGCAAGGCTGGTGCCGAAAAAGGCGCTCGCATACTGCTTGCTCAGCACCACTTCCTGCGCCAGTGGCATCACCGCCTCGCAGAACGCGGCCAGAGGATTGCCCTCGACCATGTCCTTCATCACCGGCGCCTTGCGCACCCACACGCCACCATCGGCAAAGTGCGGGGGCTGGTAGCGGATATTGGTGTGGACCACCAGAGTACCGGAGTCACGCGCCAGCGCCAGCAGGCCGCTGGCCTGCTCGACGGCCGACACCACGCCGGGGGCGTAGAGCGGCGCACCGGGGGTGGTGTAGCCCTGCATGAAGTCGATCATCAGCAGGGCCGCCTTGCGGCCGAAGCCGATGCGCTGGCCCCACACGCCCTGGTAGTTGTCACGGGCGCTCTGTGCGTCGCTCATGTCCGTCTCCCGTTTCAGTAGGCGCCCGACAGCAGGGCACCAGCGCCCGGAACCACAGGCTCCAGGTCCAGTGCCTTGAGCATGGCGTAGGTGGTGGCGATGGCCGCGGTGACCACCGGCTTGCCGGTCTGTGCCTCGACCTTGGCCACGGCGGGTAGCGACTGCATCTGCACGCAGGCCGACAGCACCACCACATCGACGCCTTCCAGGTTCATGCCGGCGACGATGCCCGGCAGGTTGGCCGGGTCATGGCGCGCCACGGCGAGGTTGTCGGGGATCTCCAGCGCACGCCAATCCTGAACCTCGAAGCCCTCCTCACGGATGTAGTTCACCACCAGCTCGGTCAGCGGCTTCATGTAGGGCGCGACGATGGCGATGCGCTTGGCCTTCATGACGTGCAGCGCCTCGACCAAGGCACCTGCACTGGTGATCACCGGCGCCAGCGCGTCGTTGTCGGCGGTGGCTTTCTGCAAGCGTTTCTCCGACTGGCGGTGATAGCCCAGCCCCATGGCCATGATCGCCACCAGGCACGCGTAGCCCAGCACGTCGACCTTGGCGTCGGACAACTCCACCGCGCAGCGGTCGGACTCGGCATCCATCGCCGCCAGCTCTTCCTTCTTCACCTGCTTCATGCGCATGCGGCTGGAGTGGAAGGTGAAGCGCTCCGGGCGGATCGCCTGGCGCGCGGTGAGCATCGCCGGGATCTCGGTTTCCATGGTGGTGTTCGAACTCGGCACGATCTGGCCGATGCGATACAGCTTGGTCATGTCTCGTGCTCCTTCAGACGAGGGAATGGTCGAGGAAATCGCCGAAGGCGGCAAAGAAGCCTTCGAGGTCGTCCCAGGGAATCATGTGGCCGGCGTTGTCGACCTGAACCACCTGGATGTCCGGCTTGAGCTCGCGGATCTCGGCGATGTCCTGCGCCTGGATCACACCGCCACGCCCGGCCACCATCAGCAGCGCCGGCTGGCGCACGGCAGGCAGGTCCTGATGGATATCCACCTCGTGGAAATCGTTGAAGGCTCGCACGATCGCCGGCTCGTGGCAGGTGTGCAGCCATTCGGCGCGCAGGGCCAGTTGCTCGTCGCTCCAGGTCGCGCAGAAGGCGCGCATGTCCTCACCGGTCATGCCGGTCGTGGCCTGGCGGATCGAATCGACGTACCACGGCAGCTTGCTCGGGTACTCGCGACGGCCCGGACCGGACACCGGCGGATCGATCAGCACCAGGCGCTGCAGGCCCGGCGCGCCCTGGGCGGCAGCGCGAATGGCGAAGCGTGCGCCCATCGAATGACCGACCAGGTGATAACTGCCAAGCCCAAGCGCTGCGGCGAAGGCCGGAATGTCGGCGGCGCAGGCATCGGTGCCATAGTCCAGGCCAGGGCCGCTGGAGGACAAGCCACGCCCGCGCACGTCCAGCACATAGGTGTCGAAGTGCTGGCCGAGGCGCTCGGCGACGAACCCCCAGGTGATCGCCGGGCTGGTGATCCCCGGCACCAGGATCAGCGCCGGCCCTTTGCCGCCGTAGCGCAGGTAGTGCTGGCGGATGCCGTTGGCGCTGACGTTGCCGCCGGCGACGAAGCTGCTCATGCCGCCTCCCCGCTTTTCAGTTCCTGGCCATAGAGGTCATAGCCGTAGACCCACGCCGGGTCTTCCTGGGTGTAGAGGAAGGTGTTGGCGTTGGACACCGACTGCACCCGCGAGGCGCGTTCCTTGCGGTTGGCTTCGTAGAGGGCGAAGGCGGTGCGGTGGTCGGACAGCCCGGTTTCCTGCAGGCAGCGGGTCAGCATTGCCGCGTCCTCGATGGCCATGCAGGCGCCCTGGGCCATGTGCGGCTTCATCGGATGGCAGGCATCGCCCAGCAGCACCAGGCGGCCACGGCTCCACAGCGGCAGCGGGTTGCGGTTGCGCAGCGGCCACTTGGTGATGGACTCGGTCGCGTCGATCAGCTTGTGCACCGTCGAGTGGTAGCCCTCGAAGGCGGCGCGCATCTCTTCCTGGCTGCTGTCCACGAACGGGCCCTGGAAGTCCCAGGCCTCGTGCGGTACGCCGGTGACGAAGTAGTACTCGTCGCGTTTGCCGGTGGTGTAGTAGACCATCATGTGACGATCGTCGGTCCACCACTTCACGCAGTCCTCGAACACGTCTGCGTGCTGCTTGAGCTTGTCGCCGCGAATCAGCGCACGGTGAGCGACCCAACCGCTGTAGATCGGCGCTTCAGCGCCCAGCAGTTCCTCGCGGATCTTCGAGTGGATGCCATCGGCACCGATGACGATATCGGCCACGGTATGAGTGCCGTCGGCGAAGTCCAGGCGCACCTGGTCACCCTCGTCGACGATCTTTTCCAGGCGCTTGCCGAAATGCACGGTGCCCGGCTTGATCGCCTCGATCTGCAGCGCGTGCAGGTCGCCGCGGTGGATGGTGATGTACGAGGCGCCGTACTCGCGGCGAGCGAACTCGCCCAGCGGGATCCGCGCCAGGTAGTCGCCGGTCCTGCCGTCGCGGCTGAACCAGAAGTCCGGGTGCGAGCTCATCAGCTCCAGCTTCTGCTCGAGGCCCATGCGACGGAAGATCTTCATCACGTTGGGGCCGATGTGGATGCCCGCACCGAGGCGGGTGAACTCCGGCGCCTGCTCGAACACCTCGACGTCGAACCCGGCCTGCTGCAGCAACGTAGCGGCCGCCGCCCCACCCAGACCTGCACCGACGATTGCGATTTTCTGCCTACCCCGCATGGGTATGTCTCCTCTTGTTCTGATGTGTTGCCAGCGGTTCGGCCGCTCGACGATTTAGAGTGTATACGCTCTATTTTTTTAATTGGAAGAGGCAGTGCGAAATATTTTCAAGGACCGTGATAAATGGCGATAACGCGGCTATTTTTACCGCAAACATTGGAATATGTGTGAATAGGTAACGTTTGAACGCAACGCTTGCGCTAATCGACGGGATGCGCTTTCATCTGAGCAAATATGGTGTACACACTATTGTTTTGCACCGAGATGACGCGCCAGGCACTGCCGTGGTGCAGCCGCTCGACCCTTGAGTCCTGACCAGGAGACCCCCCATGCCGGTGAGCAATGCAGAGCTGACCCAGATGTTCGAACACGTGCTGAAACTGTCTCGGGTTGACGAAACCCAGAGCGTCGCCGTGCTCAAGAGCCACTACTCCGACCCGCGCACGGTCAACGCCGCGATGGAGGCAGCGCAGCGCCTGAAGGCCAAGGTCTATGCGGTGGAGTTGCCGTCGTTCAACCACCCCACGGCGATGGGCAACGACATGACCGCTTACTGCGGCGACACCGCGCTGACCGGCAACATCGCCGCCCAGCGGGCGCTGGAAGCGGCCGACCTGATCGTCGACACCATGATGCTGCTGCACTCTCCCGAGCAGGAGCAGATCCTCAAGACCGGCACGCGCATCCTGCTGGCGGTCGAACCCCCGGAAGTACTGGCGCGCATGCTGCCCACCGAGGACGACAAGCGTCGCGTGCTGGCCGCCGAGACCCTGCTCAAGCAAGCGCGCAGCATGCATGTGCGTTCCAAGGCCGGCAGCGACTTCCACGCCCCGCTCGGCCAGTATCCGGCGGTCACCGAATACGGCTACGCCGACGAGCCGGGGCGCTGGGACCACTGGCCCAGTGGCTTCCTGTTCACCTGGCCGAACGAGGACAGCGCCGAAGGCACGCTGGTACTGGATGTCGGCGACATCATCCTGCCGTTCAAGAACTACTGCCGCGAGCGCATCACCCTGGAGATCGAGAAAGGCTTCATCACCGGTATCCACGGCGGCTTCGAAGCCGAATACCTGCGTGACTACATGAAGTACTTCAACGACCCCGAGGTGTACGGCATCTCCCACATCGGCTGGGGCCTGCAACCCCGCGCGCAATGGACCGCCATGGGCCTGCACGACCGCAACGACGGCATGTGCATGGACGCACGCGCCTTCTACGGCAACTTCCTGTTCTCCACCGGCCCAAACACCGAGGTCGGCGGCAAGCGCAAGACCCCGTGCCACCTGGATATCCCGCTGCGCAACTGCGATATCTACCTGGACGACCAGGCCGTGGTGCTGGCCGGCGAGGTGGTCGCGCCCGAGGAGTCCAAGGCCCGATAGGGGTTATACTGGCCCGGCGCTCCGCTTTCGGGGGCCGGCCAGCCAACCCACACAGCCCAAGCCATCACATGCCGAAGAAAACCGCCCCCGTTGCCACTCCGCTCGACACCACGCCCTATGACGTCACCGAACAGATCGGCCACCTGCTGCGCAAGGCGTACCAGCGGCATACGGCGATCTTCCAGCAGCAGGCGTGCGACCCACAGCTCACCTCGATCCAGTTCGTCACCCTGTGCGCCCTGCGCGACCACGGGCCCAGTTCCCAGGCCGAGCTGATCAAGGCCACGGCGGTGGACCAGGCGACCATCCGTGGCATCGTCGAGCGCCTCAAGGCGCGCGAACTGGTGCAACTGTCGCCAGACCCGGACGACCGGCGCAAGGTCATCGTCGAGCTCACCGAAAGCGGCTCGGCGCTGCTCGACGCGATGATTCCGTGCGCACGACAGATCAGCGAGCTGAGCATGGGCAGCCTCAATGCCGGGGAGCGGGTGGCGATCCTGTTCCTGTTGCGCAAGATGATCGACAGCGACGAGTCGGCCGGCTAGCAACGCCTCCACTCCTCCCCCCTCAACGCCATCTCTGGCCTGCTTCTTGCTCACCATTTCATGTAGTGAGTACTTACCGAAAAAGCGCACCAATTGTGTTCTTTGGTAGCGCCCCAGAGATGAGCCAACAATGCAAACAACCATCTCCCTACGGATCAACGGTCAGCCTGTGGATGTCAGCGCCGACGCCGACACACCGCTGCTGCTGATCCTGCGCAACGACCTGTGCCTGAACGGCCCCAAGTACGGCTGCGGCCTGGGCGAGTGCGGGGCCTGCACGGTAATCATCGACGGGGTGGCCGCGCGCTCCTGCGTGATCCCCCTGGCCGGCGCCGAAGGCCGCGAGGTCACCACGCTCGAAGGTCTCGGTAACAAGGCCGCGCCGCACCCGGTGCAGCAGGCGTTCATCGACGAACAGGCGGCCCAGTGCGGCTACTGCATGAACGGCATGATCATGACCGCCAAGGCCCTGCTCGACCGTATCCCCAATCCCACCGACGAACAGATCCGCAACGAACTGTCCGGCAACCTCTGCCGCTGCGGCACCCACGTCGAAATCCTGCGCGCGGTGCGCCGCGCCGCCGGCCGCCAGGCCTGAGATCCGGAGAACCTCATGAATCACTCGCAACAGGTGCCTTCACGCGAGCAATTGCTGGCCAGCAGCGGCGTGCTGCTGATCGTCGACGAGATCACCCCACCCTCAGGGCCGGTCGCAAAGGGCGTGACACCGGTCATCAAGGACCGCGAACTGGCACTGTTCATCGCCGTCAGCGACGACGGCCTGGTTTATGCCTTCAATGGCCACGTCGACCTGGGTACCGGCATCCGCACCTCGCTGGCGCAAATCGTCGCCGAGGAGCTGGACCTGCGCATGGACCAGGTGCACATGGTGCTCGGCGACACAGAGCGTGCGCCGAACCAGGGCGCGACCATCGCCAGCGCCACCCTGCAGATTTCCGCCGTGCCATTGCGCAAGGCCGCGGCCACGGCGCGACGCTTCCTGCTGCAGCAGGCCGCCCTTGAGCTGGGCTGCGCAGCCAATGCGTTGCGGATCGAAGAGGGCGCGGTGATCGCCGAAGACGGCCGTCGCCTACCTTTCGCCGACCTGGTGCGCGGGCAAAACCAGCAATTGCGCATCGCCGACGACGCCCCGCTCAAGGCCGTCGAGGACTATCGCCTGGTCGGGCGCAGCGCCGCGCGGGTAGACATCCCCGGCAAGGCCACCGGCGAGCTGACCTACGTGCACGACATGCGCCTGCCCGACATGCTCCACGGCCGGGTGATCCGCCCGCCCTATGCCGGTCACGACAGTGGCGACTTCGTCGGCAACAGCCTGCTGGCGGTGGATGAAAGCTCCATCGCCCATGTGCCTGGCGTGGTCGCCGTGGTGGTGATCCGCGACTTCGTCGGCGTGGTGGCCGAGCGTGAGGAACAGGCGATCCGCGCCGCCCACGACCTCAAGCTGAGCTGGAAGCCGTTCACTGGCAAGCTGCCCGACCTCAGCGACGTCGCCCAGGCCATCCGCGACAACCCCAGGGTGCAGCGCACCGTACTGGACAAGGGCGAGGTCGACGCGGGCATCGCCAATGCCAGCCAGCGCCTGAGCCGCAGTTACCTGTGGCCCTACCAGCTGCATGGCTCGATCGGCCCGTCCTGTGCCCTGGCCGACTTCACCGAAGGCCAGATCCGCGTCTGGTCCGGCACCCAGAATCCACACCTGCTGCGCGCCGACCTCGCCTGGTTGCTGGAGTGCCCCGAAGCGCGCATCGAGATCATCCGCATGGAAGCGGCGGGCTGCTACGGCCGCAACTGCGCCGACGACGTGTGCGCCGACGCGGTGCTGCTGTCGCGTGCGGTCGGACGCCCGGTGCGGGTGCAACTGACCCGCGAGCAGGAGCATGTCTGGGAGCCCAAGGGCACCGCGCAACTGATGGAGATCGACGGCGGCCTGAACGCCGACGGCACGGTCGCCGCCTACGACTTCCAGACCAGCTACCCCTCCAACGGCGCCCCCACCCTCGCCCTGCTGCTGACCGGCGCGGTGGAACCGGTGCCGGCGCTGTTCGAAATGGGCGACCGCACCTCGATTCCGCCCTATGACTACGAACACATGCGCGTCACCATCAATGACATGACACCGCTGGTACGCGCCTCGTGGATGCGTGGCGTGTCGGCGATGCCCAACAGCTTCGCCCACGAGTCCTATATCGACGAACTGGCCTTCGCGGCAGGCGTCGACCCGGTCGAATACCGCCTGCGCCACCTTTCCGACCCGCGTGCCATCGATCTGGTCAAGGCCACCGCCGAACGCGCGCAGTGGCAGGCGCACACCCAGCCCATGCAGGCGCCCGCCGAGGGCGATGTGTTGCGCGGTCGCGGCTTCGCCTATGCGCGCTACATCCACAGCAAATTCCCGGGTTTCGGGGCGGCCTGGGCGGCCTGGGTCGCCGATGTGGCGGTGGACCGGCGCACCGGCGAGGTAGCCGTCACCCGTGTGGTGATCGGCCATGACGCGGGCATGATGGTCAACCCCGAAGGCGTGCGCCACCAGATCCACGGCAACGTGATCCAGTCCACCAGCCGCGTACTCAAGGAACAGGTGCACTTCGAGGAATCGACGGTAGCCAGCAAGGAATGGGGCGGCTACCCGATCCTCACCTTCCCGGAGCTGCCAGCCATCGACGTGATGATGCTGCCGCGCCAACACGAACCACCGATGGGTAGCGGCGAGTCGGCCTCGGTGCCGAGCGCAGCGGCCATCGCCAACGCGATCTTCGACGCCACCGGCATACGCTTTCGCGAGTTGCCGATCACTGCCGAACGGGTGCGTGCTGCGCTTGGCGGTAACGGCGAGGATTCGTCTGCGCCAGCACCGCCCGCGCCGAAACGCTCGAAGTGGCGGTTCGGCTCGATCGCCGGCGTGTTCGGTGCCGCCCTGGGCATGCTCGCCACGGCCCTGCCCTTTCGCACGGAAATCGCGCCGGTGACGCCTCCGGCGGCCGGCAGCTGGTCGGCGGCGATGCTCGAACGCGGGCGCCAGGTGGCGGCGGCCGGCGATTGCGCGGTGTGCCACACGGTCAGCGGCGGCAAGGTCAATGCCGGCGGCCTGGCGATGGAAACGCCGTTCGGCACGCTGTACAGCACCAACATCACGCCCGATCCGGAAACCGGCATCGGCCGCTGGTCATTCGCCGCCTTCGAGCGCGCCATGCGCGAGGGCATCAGCCGCGACGGCCGACATCTGTACCCGGCCTTTCCCTACACCTCGTTTCGCACTATCACCGACGGTGACATGCAGGCGCTGTACGCCTACCTGATGTCGCAGACACCGGTACGCCAGGAGGCGCCGGCCAACGACATGCGTTTCCCGTTCAACCAGCGCCCGCTGATGGCCGGCTGGAACGCGCTGTTCCTCAAGCGCGGCGAGTACCAGCCCGACCCGCAGCGCAGTGCACAGTGGAACCGCGGCGCCTACCTGGTCGACGGCCTCGGGCACTGCACCGCCTGTCACTCGCCGCGCAACCTGATGGGCGCGGAAAAAGCCGGCAAGAGCTACCTGGCCGGGGGCATGGTCGATGGCTGGGAGGCGCCAGCACTCAACGCCCTGGGCAAGTCGTCCACGCCCTGGAGCGAGAGCGAGTTGTTCACTTATCTGCGCACCGGTTTCTCCGACAAGCACGGTGTCGCCGCCGGGCCCATGGGGCCAGTGGTCAGCGAGCTGGCGACCTTGCCGGAGAGCGACGTGCGGGCCATTGCCCACTACCTGAGTTCACTGGACGGCGAGCCGCACACGATCGCGACCCAGGCTGCGCCTCAGGTCGATACGCAACTGTCCATCAGCAATGGCGAGCGGGTATTCAAAGGTGCGTGCATGGCCTGTCACAGCGATGGCCTGGGCCCGAAGCTGTTCGGTGTCAGCCCGTCGATGGCGGTCAACAGCAACGTGCACAGCGATGTGCCGGACAACCTGCTGCGCGTGATCTTGCACGGTATTCCAACGCCTGCGACCCGCGACCTGGGCTATATGCCCGGCTTCAGGGATAGCCTTTCGGACCGCCAGGTGGCGGACCTGGCCGCCTACCTGCGCCAGCGTTTCGCCGCCGACAAACCGGCCTGGCAAGGGCTGGCGGCGAAGAGCGCGCAGGTACGCGCCAACCCCGGCAGCCACTGAGGCTAGCGGCGCAGGCCGCGCAGGGCGAGATCGCTGATGAAGTCCAACCAGTCGGCCTTGGCCTGCTTGTCGGCGAGGTCTACGGCGAGGAACGAGCTGAGCGTATGGCGGTTGGAGTTATAGAAATAGCAGAGCGAGGCAATCATCAGGTAGGCGTGGGTGATGTCGATGTCATTGCGGAACAGGCCCTTGGCCTGCCCCGCCTCGATGATCGGCCGCAGCACGCCGACCGCCTCGCCGGACAGCGCCTGCAGGTTCTGCGACTTGCGCGCGTGCTGGCCCTGGTGAAGGTTTTCGGTGGCCAGGATGGTAACGAACTCGGGATGACGTACGTAGTAGTCCCAGATGAACGCCACCAGTTGGCGCAACGCGCTCTCGGGGTCGGACAAGTCAAGGCGCAGCTTGGCCTCGGCCTGGTTGAAGCTGGCGTAGATATGCTCCAGCACGCTGATGAACAACTTTTCCTTGTTGCCGAAGTAGTAATAGATCATCCGGTCGTTGGACTTGGCCAGCGTGGAGATCTGCTCGACGCGCCCGCCGGTGAAGCCCTCCTTGCTGAAGACCTTCACCGCGGCCTTGAGGATGTTGTCCTTGGTGCGGTCGGCCTGCTGGGCACGAACACCGGTTTTGCGAGTCTGCATGTCGGTCCCTGTGGGGCTGGCCAGATAGCCAACACTGCCACAGACATGGGGTGTGGCGCCAACGATTGAAACGGGGTAACCAACATGCAGCATCTCGACCGGCCCAGCAGATCGAACGCCTGCACAGGCCGATCGGGCTGGACCTGGGCAGCAAGTCGCCAGCGGAAATCGCCCTGGCGGTAATGGCGGATGTGCTGCGGGTGTATCGCGGCAAGGCGCGGGATGCGTTGTAGCCTGCCGAGCCCCTGTGGTGCACAGATGTGAACCACCACACGCCACCCCCTTGCCGCCCGCCAATCTCTTTCCCCACAATCCCCTCCACGCCGCACCACGACAGGGAACTCACCGTGCCATCCATCTATCAGCTCAAACCCCGCTTCCAGGCTCTGCTGCGCCCTTCGGTGCAGCGTCTCTACGATCGCGGCGTCACGGCCAACCAGGTCACCGTCGCCGCAGCGTTGGTGTCGGTGCTGCTCGGGCTGCTGCTCGCCTGGCTGCCCCACGTCACCTGGCTGTTCATCCTTGTCCCGGTGTGGATGCTGCTGCGCATGGCGCTCAATGCCGTCGACGGCATGCTGGCCCGCGAGTTCGGCCAGCAATCGACCCTGGGTGCCTACCTCAACGAACTGTGCGACGTGATCGCCGACGCGGCGCTGTACCTGCCCTTCGCGTTGCTGGTCGGGGTGTCGCCGGCACTGGTGGTGCTGGTGGTGTTGCTTGCCGTCATCAGTGAATACGCCGGGGTGATGGGCCCGCTGGCCGGTGCTTCGCGGCGTTACGACGGCCCGATGGGCAAGAGCGACCGGGCCTTTGCCTTCGGCGTACTGGGTACCGGCGTGGCCTTCGGCGTGCTGAATCCGACGTGGATCAACGGCCTGCTGCTGGTCATCCTGCTGCTCTCGCTCTATACCCTCTACAACCGGGTACGCCACGGGCTGGCCGAAACCCGCTGACCCCATTGCCGCAGGACAAGGACTTTCACCATGCGCCAAGCGCAATCGCTGCACTTCTCGACCCACGACGGCGTCGAGCTGCACTACCGGCACTGGCCGGCCACCCGCAACGAGCACCAGCCGCGCCGGGCACTGGTGATGTTCCATCGCGGGCACGAGCACGGCGGGCGCATGGCGCACCTGGCCGACGAACTGGACCTGCCCGGTTACGACATTTTCGCCTGGGACGCCCGTGGCCATGGCCTGTCGCCAGGGGCCCGTGGCGACAGTCCGAGCTTCGCCACCAGCGTGCGCGACGTGCAGACCTTCATCGAACATATCCAGGCGCAGCACGGTATCGCCGAGCCCGATATGGTCGTGCTGGCGCAGAGCGTCGGCGCAGTGCTGATCGCCACCTGGGCCCACGACTACGCGCCCAAGGTGCGCTGCCTGGTGCTGGCCTCGCCGGCGTTCAAGGTCAAGCTCTACGTGCCCTTCGCTCGCCCCGGCCTGAAACTGCTCAAGGCCCTGCGCGGCAACTTCTTCGTCAACAGCTACGTCAAGCCACGGCTGCTCACCCATGATCCGGAACGGGTGATGTCGTACACCGCAGACCCGCTGATCAGCCGACCGATCTCGGTGACCGTGCTGCTGGGCCTGTACGAGGCAGCCGACCGCGTGGTCGCCGACGCCCAGGCCATCCAGATACCGACTCAGTTGCTGGTGTCTGGCGCGGACTTCGTGGTGGAACGCGGCCCGCAGGAGCGTTTCTTCGAGCGCCTGGGCAGCCCGCGCAAGGAGATGCATATCCTGCCCGGCTTCTTCCACGACACCCTCGGCGAACGCGACCGCGCCCACGCCCTGGCGCGGATCGAGCGCTTCATCGCCCACTGTTTCAACGCACCGCTGCCTGCGCCTTCGCTGCTCGATGCCGACAAGGTCGGTGCCAGCTGCGCCGAGGCCGAGAGCCTGGCCGCACCGCTGCCGCACAACTCGCCGCGCGACCTCTACTGGCGCAGCTACCGCGCCAGCCTGCGCCTGGGCAAGGGGCTGTCCGAAGGGGTGAAGCTGGGTTTCGACACCGGCTTCGACTCCGGCAGCACCCTGGACTACGTGTACCGCAACCAGGCGACCGGCAAGGGCAAACTGGGCGAGCTGATCGATCGCAACTACCTCGACGCCATCGGCTGGCGTGGTATCCGCCAACGCAAGGTGCATGTCGAGGAACTGCTGCGCCTAGCCATCGCTCGCCTGCGCGAACAGGCACGACCTGTGCACATCGTCGATATCGCCGCCGGCCACGGCCGCTACATCCTCGAAGCGCTGCAGGAGCAATTGCCGGACTCGATCCTGCTGCGCGACTACAGCGAGCTGAACGTGCAGCAGGGCAGCGCGCTGATCGACGAAAAGGGCCTGGGCGAGATTGCCCGTTTCGTCCAGGGCGATGCCTTCGACCGCCAGAGCCTGGCGAGCCTCGACCCGCGCCCCACCCTGGCGGTGGTGTCCGGGCTCTATGAGCTGTTCGCCAGCAACCAACTGGTGGGCGACTCCCTGGCGGGCCTGGCCGACGCCGTGGAAGACGGCGGCTACCTGGTCTACACCGGCCAGCCATGGCATCCGCAACTGGAGATGATCGCCCGTGCCCTGACCAGCCACCGCGGCGGCGACGCCTGGGTCATGCGCCGGCGCAGCCAGGCCGAGATGGACCAGTTGGTGGAGGCCGCAGGCTTTCGCAAGATCGCCCAGCGCATCGACGAGTGGGGCATCTTCAGCGTCAGCCTGGCCCAGCGGGTTCGCTGATGACGCGCGAAGCCGGGCTGATCCGGCGCGGCGTCCTGTGGCTGTTGCTGCTCGGGCCGTTCTTCTTCCTCAGTTACGGCCTGGCCAACACCTACACCGCCGGGCGCGACGATGTCGGCAGCCTGGTGTTCGGCTGGGAACGGCACATGCCGCTGTGGCCATGGACGATCATTCCGTACTGGTCGATCGACCTGTTGTACGGCCTGTCATTCCTGCTGCCGCTCACGCGTCGGGAGATGGACCGCCATGCCCTGGCGCTGTTGACCGCGCAGCTGGTCAGCGTCAGTTGCTTCCTGCTGTGGCCGCTGCGTTTCACCTTCGAGCGACCGGAACTGGCAGGCGTGTTCGGCTGGCTGTTCGATGTGCTGATGGGCTTCGACAAACCCTATAACCAGGCACCGTCGCTGCATATCGCGCTGCTGGTGATCATCTGGAGCATGTTCGCCCGGCACACCCGCAAACCGCTCTGGCGCTGGGCCGTGCACGGCTGGATGGCCTTGATCGGGCTCTCGGTGCTGACCACCTGGCAGCACCACTTCATCGACCTGCCCAGCGGCGCACTGGTGGGGCTGCTGTGCCTGTGGCTATGGCCGCACCAGGGCGCGTTGCCGCTGCGCGAGGCGCATCTGGCGCGTGAGCCGAAACGCTGGCGGCTTGGCTTGCGCTATGGCATCGGCGCCCTGTTGTGTGCGCTGCTGGCCTTCAAGCTGGGTGGAGGGTGGCTGTGTTTGCTGTGGCCGGCAGTGGCGTTGCTGGTGGTAGCGCTGAACTATGTGCTGCTGGGGGCCAGCGGATTCCAGAAAGCTGCGGATGGGCATCTGTCGAACGCCGCGACCTGGCTGCTGGCGCCTTACCTGATTGGCGCCTGGATCAACTCCCGAGCCTGGACCTGGCGGCATCCGCAGGCAGATGAAGTCTGCGACGGGGTGTATCTGGGACGGATTCCCGGATTGGGCGAGGCAGGTGATTTTGCGGCGGTAGTGGATTTGTGTGCGGAGCTACCCTGCCCATGGCCAGCCACAGCGCCTGTTGACCCTGTAGGAGCGGGCTTGCCCGCGAATGGGCCAGAACAGACAACCTACCTCAGCCTGCCCACCCTGGACCTCATCCCCCCAAGCCCCGCTTTGCTGCTGCAGGCCGCCGAAGCCATCGACCGCCTGCGCCAGCAAGGCCCGCTGCTGGTCTGCTGCGCCCTGGGCTATTCACGCAGCGCCAGCGCCGTGGCGGCCTGGCTGATCCACAGCGGCCGCTGCGCCGACATCGACGCCGCCGAAGCCCTCATCCGCCAGGCCCGCCCGGGCGTGGTACTGCACCCAGGCCACCGTCATGCCCTGCTGCAACTCGGAGTCCAGCCATGAACCTGCACCTGGTCGCCATCCTGCTAGCCCGTGGCCGACAACTGGAACGCCTGTCCGACGCCCTGACACTGCTGGCCGTCGCCTACGGCCTCGCGCCACTGCTCGGCCTGCACCTGCATCCGCTGGCCAGTGCGCTATGCATCGTGCTGCTGCTCCTGGGCCTTGCCCACAAATACTGGGCCGTGCGCGTGGCCCTGGATGCCGAGCTCTTCGATCGCATGGCCAGCAGTACCCGGCTCACTGACGACACCCGCGCCCTGGACCGAGCGCTGTTCGAGCTGAACCTCAAGGCCCGCGACGACGATCCGCGCGACTGGCCAACCCGCAGCCAGGCTGCACTCGCCCTGTTGCGCCGCCAGGCCCTGTGCCTGGGCCTGCAGTTGCTGTTGACCTTGGCTACCCTGCTGACACTGCCCTTCACCGGATGACCCGCACCATGCTCGCCGCCCTCACCGCCTTCGCCATCACCTCCGCCGCGCGCCTGATCACCGGCGCCCGTGCCCTGTGGCTCGGCTGCACGCCACAACCGGTGCAGCGCCTGTACTTCGCCAACCACAGCAGCCACGGCGATTTCGTCCTGCTCTGGGCCTCCCTGCCGGAGCCCTTGCGGCGCCGGACGCGGCCTGTGGCCGGGGCGGATTACTGGAACAAACCCGGGCTGCGCAATTTCGTCATACGCAAGGTGTTCAACGGCATCCTCATCGATCGCCAGCGCAGCGAAGGCCAGGACAACCCGTTGCAACCGGTGTTCGACGCCCTGGCCCAGGGCGATTCGCTGATCTTCTTCCCGGAAGGCACGCGCAATCTTGGAGACGATCCACTGCTGCCGTTCAAGAGCGGCCTGTTCCACCTCGCCTCTGCCCAGCCGGAAATCGAGGTGGTACCGGTGTGGATCGCCAACCTCAACCGGGTGATGCCCAAAGGTCGCGCCCTGCCGTTGCCGCTGCTGTGCACGCTGAGTTTCGGCGAGCCATTGCAGGTGCTGCCTGACGAAAGCAAGCAGGCGTTTCTCGAGCGGGCCCGTCAAGCCTTGCTGAACCTGGCCCCGAAGGAAGTCTGAGATGGATCACAACACCTTGTCCCTGTTCGCCGGCATCGGCGCCCTGCTGCTCCTGGCCAGCATCATCGGCCGCCTGCTCAAGTGGCGCGCAGGCTCCGCGCCGCACGCGGTGATCGACAACCTCAATGCACGCATCAACGCCTGGTGGGTGATGGTGCTGGTGATCGGCCTTGCCTTCGTGTTCGGCAAGTACGGTGTGATCGTGCTGTTCTATTGCGTGTCGTTCTACGCCCTGCGCGAGTTCATGACCCTCACCCCGACCCGGCGCAGCGACTACCCGGCGCTGGTGGCTGCGTTCTACGTCGCGTTGCCGGTGCAGTATTTGCTGATCGCCATGGACTGGTACGGCATGTTCAGCATCTTCATCCCGGTGTACCTGTTTTTGCTGCTGCCGATCCTGGCCAGCTTTGGCGGGGATACGACGCGCTTCCTCGAGCGCGCCTCGAAGGTACAGTGGGGCCTGATGATCGCGGTGTACTGCGTGTCGTCAGTGCCCGCGCTGATGACCCTGGACATCCCCGGCTACGAGGGCCGCAACCTGCTGCTGATCGCCTGGTTGATCCTGGTGGTACAGATCAGCGACGTGCTGCAGTACGTGTGCGGCAAGCTGTTCGGCAAGCGCAAGGTGGCGCCCAACCTGTCGCCGTCCAAAACCGTCGAAGGCCTGGCCGGCGGGGTGGCGTTGGCCACGCTGGTCGGCGCGCTGCTGTGCTGGATCACCCCGTTCAACTTCTGGCAGGCAGCGCTGATGGCGCTGACGGTCAACGCCATGGGTTTCTTTGGCGGGCTGGTGATGTCGGCCATCAAGCGCGACCGTGGGGTAAAGGACTGGGGGCACATGATCGAAGGGCATGGCGGCATGCTCGACCGCATGGATTCGGTGTGCTTCGCCGCGCCGGTGTTCTTCCACTTCGTGCGCTACTGGTGGGCCTAGAACAGCGCAGGGTCGGGGTGCAGCGGTGTTGCGCCCTACCCACCCCTACCGATCCTCACCATTAATACCCCCTGGGGTATAAGCCCTGCGCGACACCCCGCTGGCTCAAGCCCCTGAAGTCACTTGAGGTAGGAGCGCAGCAGCGCAGCCACCTTGTCCGCCTCTTCCTGGCGCTCTTGGACGCTCAGCCCGTCCGCCACCAGGTGCTCGCGGATATGCCCTTCCATGACCTCGGCCATCAGGCCGTTTACCGCCCCGCGCACCGCAGCGATCTGCTGCAGGATCGCGAGACAGTCCTTCTCCTGCTCGAGCGCCGTCTCCAGTGCGCCGGCCTGGCCCTTGATCTTGCGCACTCGGGTCAGCAGCGACTTCTTGTTCTTCAACGTGTGTGCCATGGCGCCTCACATCATGATATGTATACTGGGGTATAGTATATTTCTGGATCATACGGGAGCATGATAAACCATGAAGGCCACCGCCTCTGACAAATGGCTGCACAGCCATCAGTTCCATACCAGCAACCTCGGTGCCGAGCGCAAGACGCGCCTGGCCGTCTGGCTCACGGCGATCATGATGGTCGCGGAAATCGCCGGGGGCTGGTTCTTCAACTCCATGGCGCTGCTCGCCGATGGCTGGCACATGAGCTCGCATGCCCTGGCCCTGGGCCTTTCGCTATTGGCCTACGCCGCAGCACGCCGCTATGCCACAGATCGGCGCTTTGCCTTCGGCACCTGGAAGATCGAGATCCTGGGCGGCTATTCCAGCGCCCTGCTGCTGCTCGGGGTCGCGGGGCTGATGGCCTTCCAGTCGGTCGAGCGCCTGCTCACGCCCGGTCCCATCCACTACGACGAGGCAATCTTCATCGCTGTGATCGGCCTTGGAGTCAACCTGATCTGCGCCTGGCTGCTGCGCGACGATCATGCCCACCACCACGAGCAAAACCATGAGCATGGCCACCACCAACACGACCTGAACCTGCGCTCGGCCTACCTGCACGTCATCGCCGATGCGGCGACCTCCGTGCTGGCTATCGTCGCCCTGGTGGCGGGCAAATTGTGGGGCGCCGCCTGGCTCGACCCAGTCATGGGCCTGCTTGGCGCAGTACTGGTGGCGCTTTGGGCAAGGGGACTGCTGCGCGACACCGGGAGGGTGCTGCTGGATGCCGAGATGGACGCGCCCCTGGTCGAAGAAATCCGCGAAGCGATCGCCGCGCTGCCAGTCCAGGCGAACATCACCGACCTGCACCTGTGGCGCGTCGGCAAAGACCAGTACGCCTGCATCCTCGGCCTGGCCTGCACTACAGAGCTGAGTGCCGACCGTGTACGCCAGGCATTGGCGGAACACGAGGAGCTTGCGCATATCACCGTCGAGGTGAACGCCATAGCGCATCCAGACAGATGAATGTCGAGCGCAGGCAACCGTGCCTTTCGCCCAGCCCCTAAGGTGACGGGTCACTCAGCCCGTCATCAGGAGCCCTGCCATGTCCGACTTCATCACCGTCCTGCGCGAAACCTGTCCGACCCCGGTGGTCGATGCAACCAAGTGGAAACGCATCGGCGGCGACCCGCACACCGTCAACCTCAACGCCTACCTGTCGGCCGATGGCAGCAAGATCATGGGCACCTGGATCTGCACGCCTGGCAAGTTCGAGGTCAACTACGAGAAGTGGGAGTTCTGCCACTTCCTCGAGGGCTACTGCATCATCACCCCCGAAGGCGAAGAGCCCAAGCACCTCAAGGGCGGCGATGTGTTCGTCATCGAGCCCGGCATGAAAGGCACCTGGGAAGTGGTCGAGACCGTACGCAAGTACTTCGTCTTCGCCTGACTGCATCTGATGGATGCGGGCGTGCAGCCGGGCCGGCAGGCTCAGCGCAGCGCCCGGTCCACCAGCACCTGCAAGCGACCACGGGAGCACTGCTCGACCCGCGCCTCGACGCCATATACCTGCGCCAGCAACTGCGGTTCGAGTACCTGCGCCGGGGTGCCGCAGGCCACCACCCGGCCCTTCTCCAGCATCACCAGGCAATCGGCATGGCTGGCCGCCAGGTTGATGTCGTGCAGCACCGCGACCGCCAACAGCCGATGGCGCACCACCCGCTCACGCACCGCATCCATCACCCGCAGTTGGTAGTGCAGGTCCAGGGCGCTGGTCGGCTCGTCGAGCAACAGCACCTGTGGATTGCGCGCCAGCAACTGAGCCAGGGCCACCAGTTGGCGCTGGCCGCCGGACAGGCTGTCCAAGCCTTGCTCGGCCAGGTGCTCGATGCCCAACTGGCGCAGCGCATCGAAGGCAGTCGCCAACAGGTCATCGGCAGCCCCCACGCGCAGCGCAGCGACGATGCTCTCCAGCACCCCGAGCGCCAGCCCCGGCGGCAGTTGCTGTGGCATGTAGGCCAGGCGCCGGGCGCGTTCGGCGAAACTCAGGCGAGTAACGTCCTCATCGCCCAGGTGCACCGCGCCCTGCGTCCGCTCCAGTCCGGCCAGGGCCCGCAGCAGGGTGGACTTGCCCGCCCCGTTGGGCCCGACCAGCGCCACCAGGCTGCCCGTCGGCAACGGCGGCAGGCTCAGTTGCTGGATGATCCGACGCGCGCCATAGCTGACCGACAGCCCTTCGATACGCAAGCTCACAACCTTCTCCCCCGCCGGAACACCAGCACCACGAACACCGGGACGCCCACCAGGGCAGTGACGATCCCCACCGGCACGATCACCCCTGGCAGGATCAGCTTGCTGGCGATCGACGACAGCGACAGCAGCAATGCCCCGACCAGCGCACTCGCCGGCAGCAGGAAGCGCTGGTCCTCACCCACCAGCAGGCGGGCGATGTGCGGGCCGACCAGGCCGATAAACCCGATGGTGCCGACAAAGGCCACCGCGGTCGCCGACAGCAGGCTGATGCGCAGCAGCGAGGCGACGCGCAGGCGCCGGGTGTCCACGCCGAAGCTGCGGGCACGGTCTTCGCCCATGCGCAGCAGGGTCATGGCCGGGGCGGCGCGCAGCGAGAACGGCAGCACCAGCGCCAGCACCGCAGCAAGAATGCCCAGCTTCTGCCAGTTGGCCCGCGCCAGGCTACCGAGGGTCCAGAACACCAGTTGCTGCAGCACATCCTCGGTGGCCAGCAACTGCAGCAACGACACCAATGCGTTGCAACTGAACACCAGCGCGATACCGAACAGCACCAGGCTCTCGACCCCGGCGCCGCGCAGCCGCGACATGGCCTGCAGCAGCAATACCGACAGGCAGGCGAAGACGAACGCCATCACCGTCACCTGGGCGCTCGGCGTCAGCCAGGCAACCGACAGCGGATAGGCGATGGCCAGCGACGCACCCAGCGCCGCGGCAGAGGACACACCCAGGGTGAAAGGGCTGGCCAGCGGGTTGTCGAGGATCGCCTGCATCTCGGCGCCGGCCAGTGCCAGCGCGGCCCCGACCAGCACCGCCATCAGCGCGTAAGGCAGGCGCACGTTCCAGATGATCACCCGTTCGGTGGCGCTCAGTGCATTCGGGTCGAACACCCCATGCAGCAGCTGTCCGAGCCCCATGCCGGAGGCGCCGCTGGCCAGGTCGCCGAGCACCGCCAGCGCCAGCAGCACGGCCAGCCCTCCGACCAGCCCGGCGCGCCGCCAGAGCAGGCGCCGATAACGCCAGGCTGCCAGCGCGGCGCCGTCCAGAGCCTGGGCGGTCACTTGGCGTCGATCCAGTAGTGGCCGTCCAGGCCGACCTTCAGCAAGTGGTTGATGTCGGCCATGGTCGCTTGCGGATCCAGATCCTTGAAGCGCTCGGGGTGAACCCAGCGGGCCATGGCTTCGATGGCGAGGATGTTGAACGGCGAGTTGTAGAAGTCATGCCACAGGCCATGGGCCTGGCCATCGCGAATCGGGCGCAGTGGTGCGAACTCGGGGCGCGCGATGATCCTGGCCAGGCTCTGGCGTGCGGTATCGGCACTTACACCGGCGCCGAGCAGCACGCCGGGGGCACGGTTGCCGGTGGCGATGTAGACGTCCGGGTCGGCCTTGAGCACGTATTCGACGCTGACGTCGCCCAGCGCGCCGGGTACCACGTCGGCGGCAATGTTATGCCCACCGACCGCCTCGACCACGCTGCCCAGGCCGCTCTTGCCGGTGGTGTGCCCCGGCGCCTGCCAGACGCCTGCCAGCAGTTCGAGGAAGACCTTCGGGCGCCCGCTGTCCTTGAGCCCCGCCACCTGGTCGGTGACGTGCTTGAGGTGGCTGTCGTAGAGGTCCAGGTATTCCTGCGCCTGCTGCTCGCGACCCAGCAAGGTGCCCAGGGCTTCGAGGCTGACGCGGGTGTTCTTGATCGGGTGCACGCGGAAGTCGATGAACAGTACCGGGATACCGGCCTGCTCCAGCAGGTCGGCGACCGGGCTGTGCTGGGTCGGACCTTCGCCGGCGATGCTGAAGATCGCCAGGTCCGGTTTCAGTGCCAGGATCTGCTCGGCGCTGACGCTCTGCTCCGAGGCCTGGCCGATCAGCGGCAGCTTGGCCACCTGTGGATAAAGCTTGGCATAGACCTCGTAGGTGTGCGGGTCGAGCAGGCGCATGTCGTTCTGCCAACCGACCACGCGCTGGAACGGATTGTCACGATCCAGCAGGGCCAGGGCGAAGAACAGCCGCCCCTCGCCGAGGACGATACGCTGGGGCGCATGATCGACCTCGACCTTGCGCCCGAGCACGTCGGTAACCTGGGCGGCGCTGGCGGTCTGGAGAGTGCCGAGGCCTGCGGCCAGCAGCATGAGCAACGGCAGCAGGCGCCGCGCGGAACGGAGAATGGAGGGCATCGGAGGGCTCCTGGCAACAGCGGATGCGTGACAGAGAATCGGTCTCATTCAAGACCGGGCATTCTAGTCAGCGGGCTGCCCTTGCCAGTGTCCGGGTATGTAGTGGGATGTCAGTGAATCGTCATGGGTGACGTTTCATTACATTGGGGTTGCGGCGTGTTCTTCGCGGGCAAGTCGCAGCGGCAAACAACAGCTCCCACAGGTAACACCACAGTATTCAGAAGCTATGGCGGCTGTTGTGGGAGCGGGCTTGCCCGCGAAGAACCCAGCGCAATCTTTCAGCCAAGCATCGCCCTCAACGCCCGGCAATCCGCCGCATGCCAGTCCGCCAGCTCCGGCCAGGGGTTGTCGGGCAGGTTGACCAGCACCGTCCTGGCCCCCGCCGCCCGCCCGCAATCCAGGTCGAAGCGGTAGTCGCCCACCATCACCAGCTCCGACGGCGCCACACCCCAGGCCCGGGCAATCTGCAACAGGCCATCCGGGTCGGGCTTGGGCGCCGCCTCGTCGCGTCCCAGAATGTGTTCGACCGGGAAGCAGTCCGCCAGGCCAATGGCCTCCAGCGTGACATGTGCCAGCTCCCGCGCGTTGCGCGTGAGGATCGCCAGTCGGCAGCCACGCGCCGACAGCTCGCGTACCAGCTCGACCGCGCCGGTCGCGGCCTTCGAGGCGATCGCCAGGTCGCGCTCGTGCTCCAGCAGCCAGGCGTGCTTGGCCGTGGCCTCTTCGTGGGGTAGCGCGGCAAGGTGGGTGAGGATGTCGTCCTCGGGCGGAATCTCCAGCGCCTCGCGGATCGCGGCAAAGTCGTGCACCGCCACAGTGAGGGTGCCGTCCATGTCGAACACCCAGTTACGTACTTCGTGCAGGCTCATGCCCAGTCCTTGCGATGGCGGATCAGGCCTTCCTGGGTGGACGAGGCCACCAGTTGTCCGGCGCGGTTGAAGATGCTGCCGCGGGTGAAACCACGGGCGTTGCCGGCCCACGGGCTGTCAGTGGCGTACAGCAGCCAGTCGTCGGCACGCAGGTCACGGTGGAACCACAGTGCATGGTCGAGGCTGGCGATCTGCATATCCTTCTGCCACACCGATTTGCCGTGCGGCAGCAGCGAGGTGGTCAGCAGGCCGAAATCCGAGGCGTAGGCCAACAGGTACTTGTGCAGCGCCGGGATGTCCGGAAGGCTGCCGTCGGCGCGGAACCAGGCGTACTTCACCGGATCCCCCGGCTTGGGGTCGAACGGATCGCGCTCGGTCACCGGGCGGATCTCGATGGGTTTGGCGCACAGCACCTTGTCGCGGATTCGCTCGGGCAGCTTGTCGGCCATGGCGCGGGCCAGTTCGACTTCGCTGGGCAGGTTCTCGGGGCCGACTACATCGGGCATCTGCACCTGGTGTTCGAAACCGCCCTCGTCGTACTGGAACGACGCGCTGCAGGTGAAGATCGGGTTGCCCTTCTGGATCGCCGTGACCCGGCGTGTGCTGAAACTGCCGCCATCGCGTACCCGATCGACCGAATAGACGACCGGCATGCTGGCATCGCCAGGACGCAGGAAATAGCCGTGCAGGGAATGGACATGACGCGCGTCCTCGACCGTCTGGCTGGCCGCCGACAACGACTGGCCCAGCACCTGGCCGCCGTACAACTGACGAAAGCCCAGGTCCTGGCTACGACCACGGAACAGATTCTCTTCGATGGATTCGAGGCTCAACAGGTCGACCAGGTCGTCCAACACATGGCTCATCGGGGGCTTCTCCTAACAGGTGTCACGGCAATTCGGGCATTGGCGCAAATCATACAGAATTTGTCATTGCCTCCGTGCATGGCGGCCCATTCAGGCATGCAGGGTTCGCTCCCAGCGCGGCCGGTCGATGCGATACAGCACGTGCGGGCGCAGCGGGTGCCCCTCGGGCAGCCGCGGGTGTTCGAAGCTGCCTGCCTCGTCCTGAACCATGCCGATCGCCTGCATCACCTTCTGCGAGGGTACGTTGTCCTGAGTGGTGAACGACACCACCTCATCCAGGCGCAACTGGGCGAATGCGCAGCGCAGGCAGGTCCAGGCCGCCTCGCTGGCAAAGCCCTGGCCCCAGTGACGACGGGCCAGACGCCAACTGATCTCGACCGCCGGAGCGAAGGGTGCGTCGAAGTTGACGTTGAGCAATCCGGTCAGGCCAATGAAGGCACCACTGTCCATGCGCTCCAATGCCCATAGACCGTAGCCGTATTCGTTGAAATGACCACGGATGCGTCCGATCAGCGCGGCGGCCTCCAGACGCGTCAATGGCGCAGGAAAATAGCGCATCACCTGCGGGTCGGCGCACATCTCGGCGAACGCCTGCAAATCGTCGTCATGCCATTGGCGCAACACCAGGCGGGCGCTTTCGAGCTTGAGGATCGGGGTCATCGGGGCGGGCTCCAGGTTTTCAGTCCTGCAGTCTACAGATTAGGCGCCGAGGGCGCTTTTCACCTGCCCCCCCCGGGCCCAATGCAATTTTCACAACGGCTTCACTCGGTGCAGACAGGCCGCTTCACAGAATGCCATCACCTGCCGCCGCCCTGTGCGCGGCCCTCTCTGCCGGAGCCCGAGCATGCTGTCGAGCGACATCCTGGAAAACCTGGCCCTCCCCACCCGCCGCAAGCGACACCGACGTTCGCGCAAGGCTTGGGCCGCCGGCCTCGCCCTGGTGCTGGCCGCGGCCGGATTGATGCTGTGGTCGTCAACGAGGACGCACATCGTGAACCTTGGCAATGAACGACAATTGAACGCCAGCGGCCTGTTGCAGAAGTGGGCCGAAGGCAGCGTGATCGTGATGATTCGCCACGCCGAGCGCTGCGACAGCGCGCCCGGCCCTTGCCTGGACGACCCCACCGGAATCACCGTCTCCGGCAGCCAGGCCGCGCAGCGTGTCGGAGAAGGGTTGCAACGCCTTGGGCTGGACGGCGCCGACCTGCTCAGCAGCCCGAAGCTGCGCACCCGACAGACCGCGCACTTCATCGTCGGCGACACGGTCACCAGCGAGGACTGGCTCGAAGGCTGCGAAAGCGGCTTCGCAGGCCAGGCCATGGCGCACAAGCGTGCAGGGCATAATCTTGTGCTGGTGACCCACAACGGCTGCGTCGATCACTTCCAGCGCACGCTCAAGGTTGCGCCGGGCGAACGCGAAAGTGGCTACGCCAGCGCGCTGTTCGTGTCGGTCGATGGCAGCGGCAAGGCGCGCATCCTCGGGCGCATGAACGAGCCGGACTGGCGACGGGTGCTGGCCTCGGCACAACGTTGATGAGTGTTTGAGTTGCGGGGTATTCCGGCCCACTGGCAAGATCAACGCTGCCTCCAGCTGCGATCCTGCCCATGCCCCTGCCGCTGATCTACCACGACGACTACAGCCCCGAGTTCCCGCCGGAACACCGTTTCCCCATGGACAAGTTCCGCCTGCTGCACGATCACCTGATCGACAGCGGGCTGACCACCGACCAGGCCTTGCTGCGCCCCGAACTCTGCCCCAACGACATCCTTGCCCTGGCCCATGACCGCGCCTACATCGAGCGCTACATGAATGGCGAGCTCTCACGCGAAGACCAGCGCCGTCTGGGGCTGCCCTGGAGCGAGGCACTGGCACGGCGGACCGTGCGCGCCGTCGGCGGTTCGCTGCTGACCGCCGAGATGGCCCTGCGTCACGGTATCGCCTGCCACCTGGCCGGCGGCACCCACCACGCCCATTACGACCACCCGGCCGGGTTCTGCATCTTCAACGACCTGGCGGTGATCAGCCACTACCTGCTCGCAGCCGGACGCGTACACCGCGTGCTGATCTTCGATTGCGACGTGCACCAGGGCGACGGCACCGCACGCATCCTTCACGACACACCAGAGGCAATCACCGTGTCGTTGCACTGCGAGCAGAATTTCCCGGCACGCAAGGCCCAGAGCGATTGGGACATCCCTTTGCCGCGCGGCATGGACGACGCGGCGTACCTGAAGGTGGTGAACGATGCGCTGAACTACCTGCTGCCGCTCTACCAGCCCGACCTTGTGCTGTACGACGCCGGTGTCGACGTGCACAAGGACGACGCCCTGGGTTATCTGCAACTGACCGATGCGGGCGTCGCCGCCCGCGACGAAGCGGTACTGCGCCACTGCCTTGGCCGTGATATCCCGGTGGTCGGGGTGATCGGCGGCGGTTACAGCAAAGACCGGGAGGCGCTGGCTCGGCGTCACGGCATCCTTCATCACACCGCGGCGCGGGTGCTGGGTTACACACAATGACTGTGGAACCGCTTGTGGATAACCTGCGAGAAAGCCCCTGGAGCCCTTTAACTGCCTGACCTGCAAACATTTGTTCATTTTTTGAACAGTATCTGCGCAGGCACCGCTGGGGTAGAATGCCGACTCTTTTCCACAGCCTGCCGCCACCATGACCGATTCCCACACCACCTCCACTCCCCTCGTCGCCGTGATCGGCGGCGGCCCCGCCGGTCTGATGGCTGCCGAGGCCCTGGCTCAGGCAGGTGTGGCGGTCGAGGTGTTCGATGCGATGCCATCGGTGGGGCGCAAGTTCCTGCTGGCGGGCGTCGGCGGCATGAACATCACCCACTCCGAACCCTACCCAGCCTTCATCGGTCGCTATGGCGCACGCCGCGAAGCCATCGACGCGCTGCTGCGTGATTTCGATGCCGACGCCCTGCGCCAGTGGATCCACGGCCTGGGCATCGACACCTTCGTCGGCACCTCGGGGCGGGTCTTCCCCACCGACATGAAAGCGGCGCCGCTGCTGCGCGCCTGGCTCAAGCGCCTGCGCGATTCCGGCGTGGTTATCCACACCCGGCACCGCTGGCTTGGCTGGGACGCGGAAGGCGCACTGCGAATCGCTTATCCACAGGGCGAACGCCTGGTACAGGCCACTGCCGTGGTCCTGGCCTTGGGCGGCGGCAGTTGGGCGCGCCTGGGCTCGGACGGCAGCTGGGTGCCACTGCTGGCCGAGCGCGCTGTGGATATCTCGCCATTGCGTCCGAGCAACTGTGGTTTCGAAGTCCAGGCCTGGAGCGATCTGCTCAAGAACAAGTTCGCCGGCGCGCCGCTGAAGAACATCGCCCTGAGCGTACCTGGCAGTGCCCCGCGCAAGGGCGAATTCATCCTCACCGCCCAAGGCGTGGAAGGCAGCCTGGTGTACGCCTGGTCGGCGGCAGTCCGCACCGGTATCGAGCGCAACGGTCGCGCTACCTTGCTGCTTGACCTGCTGCCGGATCGCCCTGTGGATAAAATCGCTCAGGCCCTGGCCAAGCCCCGTGGCTCCCGCTCGATGGCCAAGCACCTGCATGGGCAGCTCGGCATCGACGGTGTGAAAGCCGCGCTGCTGCGCGAGCTGACCGACCAGGCCACCTTTGCCGACCCCGTGCGCCTGGCCCAGGCAATCAAGGCGCTGCCGATCGAACTGGTGCGCACGCGGCCGCTGGATGAGGCGATCAGCAGTGCCGGTGGCGTGCGTTTCGAGGCGATGGACAATGGCTTGATGCTCAAGCAACTACCCGGAGTATTCTGCGCCGGCGAGATGCTGGACTGGGAAGCACCAACCGGGGGCTACCTGCTGACGGCGTGCTTTGCCAGCGGACTGCGGGCCGGACGGGCGGCGCTGGAGTGGTTGTACGAGCGTAAGGCGGCCTCCCTGTAGGAGCCACTCTCTTGTTCGAAACCTAAAGGCTAGCCCAATCCCTGTGGGAGCAGCTGTCTTGTTCAAAATCTGAAGGCCAGCCCAATCCCCTGTGGGAGCGGGCTTGTCCCGCGAACACGGGCGTAGCCCGTGCCAGGCAGCGCAGTGTCTTTTTCGCGGGTAAACCCGCTCCCACACGGATTGGGATGGCTTTCAGATTTTTGAACAAGACCCTGCACTAGGGTTTGCGCTTGCGTGGCCCGCTGTTGAAGCTCGGCACCTTGCGCACCGGCTTGACCGTCGGTGCCGAATCTTCCGAGCTGTCCATCCACTTGCCGAGCCCGCGCTTGGCACTGGTCTCTTTGGGTTTCTTGGGCTTTTTCGGCTTTTTCAGCACCTGGCCGCTGGCATCGGTCATCGGCACCCGGTGATCGGGGATGAAGTCCGGCTCTTCATGACGCGGCAACGTCTGGCGGATCAGGACCTCGATCGCTGACAGCAGTTGCACCTCGTCGGCACACACCAGGGAAATCGCCTCGCCCTTGTTACCCGCTCGCCCGGTACGACCGATGCGGTGCACGTAATCCTCGGCAACGATCGGCAGGTCGAGGTTGACCACCAACGGCAGGTCGTCGATATCGATGCCGCGAGCAGCGACGTCAGTCGCCACCAGCACCTGGATTTCACGCGCCTTGAAGGTATCCAGCGCCCGCTGACGGGTCGCCTGTGGACGATCGCCATGGATGCCATCGGCATTGACCCCCTCTGCCAGCAGCCGCTCGACCAGTTGATCGACGCCGTTGCGGGTCTTGGCGAACACCAGCACCTGCTTCCAGCGCTGCTTGCGCATCAGGTGGCAGAACAGGTCGGCCTTGCGCTTCTTGTCTACCGGCACCATCCATTGCTTGACGGTGGTGGCGGCGGCGTTGCGCGGGCTGACTTCGATACTCAGCGGATCGTTCAGGGCCAGGCCGGCGAGCATGCGGATCTGGTCGGAGAACGTCGCCGAGAACAGCAAGGTCTGGCGCTTGCGTGGCAAGGCGGCATACACGGCCTGCAGCTCTTCGGCAAAGCCCAGGTCGAGCATGCGGTCGGCTTCGTCGAGCACCAAGGTTTGCACCTGGCCGAACTTCACCGCGTTCTGGCGGAACAGATCGAGCAGGCGGCCCGGCGTGGCCACCAGCAGGTCGACGCCACGGCGCAGGCGCATCATCTGCGGATTGAGGCTGACGCCGCCGTACACCGCGTAGGTGCTCAACGGCAGGTGCTCGGCGTATTCACGGATATTGGCGTGCACCTGCTCGGCCAACTCGCGGGTTGGCACCAGCACCAACGCGCGGATCGAATTGCTGGCTACCTTCTCACCCTCGAGCGCCAGGCGTTGCAACACCGGCAAGGCGAAACCGGCGGTCTTGCCCGTACCGGTCTGGGCTGCGGCCATCAGGTCGCGCCCTGCCAGCACGGCGGGGATGGCCTGGGCCTGAATCGGAGTCGGGGTGGAATAGTCCCGCTGCTGCAAGGTGCGCAGCAAGGGTTCGATCAGGCCGAGTTTGGCGAAATTCATGGTGATACCGTCAGGGGGTTCAGCGAAGGCGGCAGTTTACCGCAAGCCCCCTGGAGTTGCGCTGGCTTTGACGCCCGCTGCCCCCCCAACGGATGCACCTGCTCCTCAGGCAACCTGCCGTGGCGCGCGCCGCCACTGTGGCAGCCCGATCAACACCACCGCTCCGACGATCACGCCCATCGCCAGGCATTCCTCGGCGCCGATCCGTTCACCAGCAAAGGCAATCCCGAGCAATACCGCCACCACCGGGTTGACGTACGCGTAGCTGGTCGCGGCCGCCGGCCGCACATGCTTGAGCAGGTACATGTACGAGCTGAAGGCCACGATCGAGCCGAAGAAGATCAGATAGGCCAGTGCCCCCCAACCCGCCGCCGTCGGCATCTGGGTCAGGCGCTCACCGCTCAGGGCGCTGCCGATCAACAACGCAGCACCGCCCACCAGCATCTCGGCAGCACTGGCCATGGCGCCCTGGGGCAAGGGCAGGTTCTTGCTCCACACCGAGCCGAAAGCCCAGGCCGCCGCTGCGAACAGGATCAACGCTGCCCCCATGGGGCTCGCCTGCAGGTTCGAACCGAGGTTGAGCAAGCCGATACCGGCAAGCCCGAGGAAAATCCCCGCCCATTCCAGACGCGAATTGCGATGACCGAACAACAGCCCGAACAGCAACGTGAACAACGGCACCGTGGCCACCGCCAGCGCTGCAACGCCCGATGCCACGCCGGCATGCTCGGCCAGGGTCACGCCACCGTTGCCGCAACTGAGCAACAGAAACCCGATCGCCCCCGCCGCCCGCCATTGCGCCCAGGTCGGAGCCGGCACCCCGCGCCAGCGCAGGAAGCCATACAACAGGCTGCCGGCAATGACAAAACGTACCCCAGCCATCAGCAACGGCGGCCAGGATTCGACACCGATGCGAATGGCCAGGTAGGTAGACCCCCAGACCAGGTAGAGGGCAATGAAGGCGCCGATCAGCAGCCAGGGGAAACGACGGGAGGCAGGCATGACAAAAGACTCGAAATCCGTTTACGGGTGACTTAGTTTAGGAAGGCGCTCCCGTAAACATAAGTTACAAAACACGTTTAATAGGCCCATACACTTTGCAATGAACGGTAATTCGCCTGTTTTCCCGTTGATTGCACATTCGCAACGAGAGACTCATGGACAAGTACGATCGCATGCTGCTCGCCGCCCTGCTCGAAGACGGTCGCGCCACCTATGCCCAGCTCGCCCGTCAGGTCAACCTGTCGGCGCCTGCGGTGGCCGAGCGAGTCGCCAAACTTGAGGCCAGCGGAGTGATCACCGGCTACGCCGCCAAGGTCGACCTGGAAAAGATCGGCCTGCCGATCCAGTGCATCATCGAACTGCGCCTGGCCAGCCATGGCAACCAGCAGGCCTATGACGCCCTGGCGCGCATCCCCCAGCTCACCGAATGCCACCGGGTCACGGGCGACCCGTGCGTGATCATGCAGGCGGCAGTGGGTTCGATGCATGAGCTGGAGGCGCTGATCAACCAGGTGTCGCAACTGGGGTTCAGCAAGACGTCGATCATCCTGTCCAGTGCGGTGGAGCGCCGGGTGCCGCTGGACCACTTGCAGGGCAATGGCAGGAAGGGGTGAGTGCGCCCGCTCAGTGACGCAGCAGCAAATCACCCTCGATCGGTACATAGCGCGTGGCTGCGCGAATCAACGACAACGCCGTGAGCCCTGGTGCGCCGTAGACCACCGTCTCGACGCCATGGCGCAGCATCACCCGCTCGAGCAACTGGTCGAAGTCGCCATCGCCGGAGGCCAGTACGACCTGATCGACCCGGCTGGCGGCCTCATACACGTCCAGGGTGATGCCCACATCCCAATCTCCCTTGGCCGAGCCGTCGCTGCGCTGGATGTAGGGTTTGAGGCGCACCTCGAAACCGAGGTTGCGCAGGATCTGCTGAAATTGCTGCTGCTTGCTGTCACCCCGGTCGATGGCATAGGCCACGGCCTCGACGATGGCGCCATCGCGGCTGACCTGGGACCAGAGGGCACTGTAATTGAAGTGACAACCATGGGCCTGGCGCACGGTGTAGTAGAGGTTCTGCACATCCGCGAACAGCGCGATCTTTTTCACCTGGTGGCCCCGGGATAAAGGCGAAAGGGGCGCAGTGCGCCCCCGGGAATCCCGCGATTATGCCAGACGCGTCAGACGAAGGTGTCGTCATCGTCCGAGAAGAAACCACCGCCGCCGCTGTCGTAGTCGCTGTCCACGAAGCCGCCCTGATCATTGCCCCAACCGTCGTTGTCAGCAACCTGGCGCTGGTTGTCCTGATCATTCCAGCCGCCATTGTCGCTGGCCGGCGCCGGCTCTTCACGGATCACCTCGACCACCTCGTTGGGTTGCGAGTTATGGCTGAACAAGCTGCTGATACCTTGCGCCAGCAGTACACCACCCGCCACGCCCGCTGCGGTCTGCATGGCGCCCCCGAGGAAGCTGCTCGCACCACTGCGCGCCGGAGCCGCAGCGAAACCTTGCGCTTGCGCCTGGGGCTGTGGGGCATAGGCCTGGGGCGCAGGCTCGCGCCAGCCACCAGAGCCGGAGGCAGGGGGCGTCGCGACCGGACGCTGAGGCTCCGGGCTACGCGCACTGCTGCCAAAGATGCTCGACAGGAAGCCACCACTGGCCTTTGGCGCCTCTTGCTGGGCCTGGGCGCGGGCTTGTCTGAGCTCGGCCTCGAGTTGCTTGTTCTGCTCGTCGAGCTTCTTGATCGCCGCCTCTTGGACCAGGATCGCCTGGGCCATGTAGTAAGGCGCCGCAGGCTGCTGGCGCAGGTGCTCCTCGATCCGCGCCTGGGCCTGGGCATCGCGCGGCTGCTGTGGATCCTCGGCCTGCTTGATGCGGCCGAACAGACCGTCGATCAGGGTTTGTTCTTCAGTGTTCATGGGCTACCTCTTGGGCCATGCGGAACATCGGACAAGGTCAAAGATGGGGCGTGCCTGGTCAGGATTCAATTACAGGGCCGATGAAACTTTTTTCAGCATCGCCCGCTCCTGGGCTAAAGTGACGCACTGCTTTTTCCTGCGATATAGACCGATGAACCCGCTGACGATCCTGCGCGACTCCCTCTACTTCTTCCGCCGTCACTTCACCAGCATCCTGCAGTTGTGCCTGCCGCTGGTGGTGCTGGAAGCCCTGTTCAGCCAATTGCTGTACCGCCAGTTGGGTGACGACGCCTCGCCGGCCTACGGCATGCTTGTCAGCCTGCTGTTCTACCCGCTGTACAGCGCCGCGCTGATCCTCTACCTGGATACCCGCAGCAACGGCCAGCAGATCAGCAAGCGCAACCTGTTCGCTCGCGCCGTGCAGTTGTGGCCGGCGCTGGCCCTGCTGATCCTGATCAGCTCGCTGCTGATCATGGCGGGCCTGGCGCTGTTCATCTTCCCGGGCGTATGGATCATGATCAAGCTGGTGTTCGCCGAGTACCTGCTGGTCCTGCGCGGCCTTCCCGTCATGCAGTCGATGCGCGAGAGCGCACGCATGACCACCGGGCACTTCATGCGCATCCTGATCTGCGTGCTGTCGGTGCTCGCACCGCTATGGCTGCTCGATGGCCTGCTGCTGATGGCCTTCCCAGAGCCGCAGCCAGGCGCGCAACTGGTGCTGGACAGCCTCAGTGGCTTCCTGCAGTTGTTCAGCAGTGTGGTGCTGTACCGCTTGTTCATGCTGTTGGAGAGCGAGGCCGGCGCCGCTGCGGGAAACTGAAAGCTGTACGGGATGACGGCAACGCTCTGGAAAGCGTTCGCGGTGCCCTGCCCAACGTATTGCATCGACACTCCTGAACGACGCCCGACAGTCGCGGGCCACCCTCAGGAGCTGCATGCAATGGGTATGACAACAGATTCCGCAACTGAGCTACAGCGTGACTTCAAAGCCACGATCTACTGGATGAAGGGGGACGTGCTCGTCCCGATCAGGCGGAGCAAAACGACGGATAAATTCACCTGGGGCGTAGTTCCGGGGGACGACTGGCTGCAGGCGGGAGGTGACCAACCTTCTCTGATTCTGGACTTCGAGTTTCACTCCAAGACCGAAGACCGCCTGCACTACATGATCAGCAGGTCGAGCGGATTCAGCAGGCTTGGGCGAAGCGTCGGCGGCTATCTCGGGCTCTATCAGGTCAGCGAGGTGACCGACTACTGGAAACTCGAACCGTTGCGGCACGCGCCCAATGGCTGGGTCTGCCGCTTGCGTGATCACGAAGGGCATGGCGTGAAGACCTGGCAGGACGACCCTCATTTCGATAACTTCACCTACCACTTCCTGAACACCTACGAAGGGAACGACGCCGAGTTCCTCGTGGTTCCCACAACCTGAACCCCAGCGCTCACAGCAACCCGAGGGTCAGTGCCTTGAGCGTTGCTGCAGCGCGCGTGGTGCATTCGAGCTTGCGGAAGGTGCTCTCGACATGGGTGCGCACGGTACTGGGACTGATGCCCAGCAACCGCGCGACTTCCTTGTTGCTGTGACCCAGGCTGATCTGACGCAGCACCTCGCTTTCGCGTTCACTCAACAGTCCACCGCCCCCTTTGGCTGCCGGCAGCTTGCGCTCCCCGCGCGCGGCAGCGAACACGGCTTCACAACACTGCAGGTCGAAGCGCCCCTGTTGCGCCTCCAGCCTGAGCAACTGCTCGGCCTCCTGCTGGCCAAGCGCCGCTCGCCATGGGCGCTCGGCCCGCAGCGCCTGCCAGGCGAGCGCCACGGCCAGCAAGCGCTGCTCCGGCGCCAGGGCATCACCCTCCACGCCACGAAAATAACCACTGCCATCGAGACGCTCGTAGGCGTGTGCTGCAAGCTTGCCCGCACGCTGCAATGCCGGTATCTGCGCGCAAGCGCGCTGAGTCCAGTAGGGCACCAGGCGAATCTGCTCGCGGTCGCCCTCAAGCAATGCACCCGGCAGGTTCCATACCCGGTTCGGCACCGCGGCGCGGCCGATGCCATGCACCAGCGCCGCCTGTCTTAGCACGCCCTGCAGCGCCTCCGGCATGCCCATCAGCCCGGCGGCGTCATGCACCAGCGCAGCCACACCACGCGAATAGCCCGCAAGCCAGGTCAACTTGAGGTCGATGACATCGGCAACCAGGGTCAAAGGCACATCGGAGCAAGCTGTATTCGAGGTCGTCGCTTGTTCAGCCTCCTGCAAGTCATGCAACCAGTCGGCCGCCTGACACTGCAGCTCCCTCACCAGGCTGCGCGGGTAGCGTTGATCGGCCTGCCCCTCGATCCAGGCCAGCGCAGCCTCAAGACCCCGCGCTCGCGAAAGGATCTCCAGGTCACCTGCCAGCACCACCTGATACACCACCTCAGGCACCTGTGGATGACGCAGGCCGGATGGGCGACCGCTACCGTCGAAGTGCTCGAACACGTGCCGCAGCCCCTGCTCCACTGGCGCGCCCAGTCCAAGAGCAACTGCAACCTCACCAGCCACCTCGCAGTGCACGCGCGCCAGCGGCCCGGTCTGCAGCATCGCCCGCTGCCCGGCGGCGTCGAGGGTCTGCGCGAGCATGGCTTGACGGCCACCCACGTCGTCCCCGAGCAGGCGGGTGAAATCTTCGGCATTGGCAGTGCACCCCGACCAGCGCAACCGTGCGACATCAGCGGCCACCTGCAGGTGGTCGCCCTCGCCCATACAGGCGTGCGCGAGCCTGCGCGCCAGCTGCGCCGTGCGGCGCGACTGATCGATAGGCTGGCCCATGCTCAGGTCACCCACCATCGACAAGGCGAGGATGGCGTCTTCCAGGGGGATGTAGTCGGCAACAGGCATGAGCGGTCCACAGTTCAGTGAGTTGGAGGCTCGGTCATTCGACCGATACCCGTGAAGGCACAGCCTGCCGAGAATACAGCCATCACTCACAGGAGACCGCGCCATGTTCCGATTCAAAACGCTTGCCACCGCAATAGCAATGACTGCCTCGATCTTCACCCTCGGCAGCAGCTTCGCCGACACCGCCAAACCGTCGGTCGTCATCGTCCACGGTGCCTTCGCCGACGGCTCGGACTGGGCCAAGGTCGTGCCGCTGCTGCAGGCCCAGGGCATCAAGGTCACGGTGGTGCAGAACCCGCTGACCTCACTGGCCGAGGACGTCGCCGCGACCCGGCGCGTGCTGAACAACCAGCAAGGGGACGTGGTCCTGGTCGGCCACTCCTGGGGCGGCACGGTGATCAGCCAGGCAGGTACCGACGCCCACGTCCGCGGGCTGGTCTATGTCGCGGCATTCGCACCCGATGCCGGCCAGGCCAGCAAGGACCTGGGCCAGGGCTACCCGACCCCACCCGGCATCAGCCAGATCGCGGCCGACAGCAACGGCTACCTGTACCTGACGCCTCAAGGCATGGCCACCGATTTCGCCCAGGACCTGCCCAAGGCCCAGACCGACATCATGACCGCCACCCAGGGCCCGATCCGCGCCTCGGCCTTCGAGGACCGCACCAGCGCTGCTGCCTGGAGCAGCAAACCGTCCTGGTACGTGGTTGCAGGTCAGGACCGCATGATCGACCCAGGCCTGCAACGCGCCTTCGCCAAGAAGCTGGGAGCACAGACCACCCAACTGCAGACCAGCCATGTGCCGCAGCAGTCGCAGCCGGCCGAAGTGGCCAATGTGATCCTGCAAGCGGTGGACAAGGTTGCCAGCAGTCAGTGACCTGCGCGACATGCTTCGCCCTTGCAGGAACGCTTTCGCTGCTGCTATCGGTGAAGCAACTACAAAGTCGAGGGTGTGTATCCGTTCCGGACACGCCCTCGACTCGCCTCAAGGCATCATCGCCTAACTCAAGTACCCCTTGGTTTGGCGCGGGCAGTGGCTTGCGCGACCAACGGGTCATCTGGCCAGAAATGCTTGGGGTACCTGCCCTTCAGATCCTTCTTCACCTCGAGGTAGGTCGAGCGCCAGAAGTTCGCCAGGTCCTGGGTCACCTGGACCGGGCGCCGGGCTGGGGACAGCAGGTGCAGCTTGAGCACCTGCCTGCCGTTGGCAATGCGTGGCGTGTCGGCCTGCCCGAACAACTCCTGAAGTCGAACGGCAAGCACGGGTGGGCGCTCGCTGTAGTCGATACGAATACTGGATCCCGAGGGTACCGCCATCGTCTGGGGTGCCTGGGCATCCAGTTGCTGCGGCAGCGGCCAGGGCAGGAGATTGCGCAGGATCGAAGACAGATCGAGCAGGGCGAAATGGCTGAGCCGGGCGACTTTGCCGACATAGGGCCCCAACCATTCATCCAATGATTGCAGCAACGTCTCATCCCGCAGGTCGGGCCATTGGCCGACGACACCCGCTTCCTCATCCAGTACCCGCAACAGCTCCACACGTGCCTGCCACTGACGAAGGTCAGGCGTCCAGGGCAGAAGCTCCAGGCCTTTGCGTCGAACATAGTCGAGCAGCGCCTGCACGCGCGCCTCATCGCTCAGAGAGGCCAGGGGCGTGCGCGACAGCACGAGCTCGCCAACCTTGGTTTGTCGTTCGGCGCGCAGGGCGCCCTCTCGCTCATCCCAGTCGAGCTCATCCACCGTACGGACCTGCTCCTTCAGCACGGTGTCGAACAGCGCCGCGTCGAGGTCGGCGGCCAGGTAGATCCGCTCCTCCCGCTGGCCCTGTCGGCTGCCCAGGTCCGCGATGGCCAGCCAGGTGTGCTTCATCAAGGCGTCCGGCTCGGTGAACATCGCTGCCCGGCCATTGGCCAGACGATATTCGGCCCCGCCATCACGGCGCTGCTGGGCGACACGGTCGGGATAAGCCAGCGCGAGCAGGCAGCCCACCCAACGTGGATGATGAGGATCGGCGACGGCTTGCGACACAGGGCCGCGCAGGTAGGATCGATACTGCCTGGAAAGTTGCCTGGCGCGCTGGGCGCCCCCCTGCTCACCGCGCTGGGCACGTTGCTCACCGCTGAGAATGGCCAGCCGACTGTGCAGGTCAGCGCCCGCGCCACGCTGTATATCCCGCTCTCCCAGCAAGGCCGCGATAGTGCACGCGGTTTCGGCCAGCCCCAACTCGTGACCTCGCAGCAGAAGATGGGCGATTCGAGGATGGCTCGGCAGCTCGGCCATCGCCTGACCGTGCCGGGTCAGTTGCCCATCCGGCTGGAGCGCGCCAAGGCGGCGCAGCAAGTCGTTGGCCTGTGCGTATGCAGCCGCAGGGGGTGCATCGAGCCACGCCAGCTCATTCGGCTGGACACCCCACTTGGTCAACTGCAGCGCCAGCCCGGTCAGGTCCGCCTGCTGGATTTCGGCGGTGGCGAAGCCTGCCATCTGATCGTGCTGCGCTTCGGACCACAAGCGATAGCAAACGCCGGGCTCCAGCCGCCCGGCACGCCCTGCCCGCTGGGTAGCGCTGGCCCTGGAGATCCGCTGGGTATCCAGACGAGTCATGCCGCTGCGTGGATCGAAGCGCGGAACACGCTCAAGCCCGGCATCGATGACCACCCGCACGCCATCGATGGTGACGCTGGTCTCGGCAATGTTGGTGGCCAGCACCACTTTGCGCATCCCCGGTGGCGCAGGGTCGATCGCGGCCCGTTGCTGGTTCAGGTCGAGCTCTCCATGCAACGGGCAAAGCAACGTATTGCGCTTCAGGGATGGGGAGGCATCGAGGCTGTCCTGAAGCCCTGCCAGGACGCGACGGATTTCAGCCTGGCCCGGCAGGAACACCAGCAGGCTTCCCGACTGCTCGGCCAACGCATCGAGACAGGTGCTGATCACTCGCGGCTCGATGTACTCGCCGGCTTGCTGCGGCTTGCCCCAGATCGTCGTGACCGGGAACATCCGCCCCTCGCTGGTGATGATTGGAGCGTCATTCAGGAGGCGCGACAGCCTTTCTCCTTCGAGGGTCGCCGACATGAGCAGCACTTTGAGCGCCGTATCGTCCCGGAACAGTTCACGACCATTGAGCGTGAGCGCCAAGGCAAGGTCAGCATCGAGGTTTCTCAGGTGGAATTCATCGAATATCACCAGCCCCACGCCCTCCAACGCCGGATCGGCCTGCAGGCGGCGGGTGAGAATGCCTTCGGTAACCACTTCGATGCGGGTATCCGGCCCGACCTTGCTGTCCAGCCGGATGCGATAGCCGACCGTCTCACCGACCTTTTCCCCCAGCTCGCTGGCCATGCGCTCGGCGGCAGCGCGAGCCGCGAGACGACGCGGCTCGAGCATGACGATACGCTGTCCGGCCAGCCATGGCTCGTCGAGCAGCGCCAGGGGCACACGGGTCGTCTTGCCCGCGCCAGGCGGCGCCTCGAGCACGGCTTCGTGGCGTTCGGCCAGGGCCTGACGCAGGGCGGGCAAGACAGCATCGATCGGTAAAGAATTCATGGTGGTCCTCAAGCTGGCGAGCGAGTATAACGGCGAACCGAGACCGCTTCGTCATGGTCTGAGCATCAGGTGCGGACGTTTTTGCCCGACCTCCTGCAGTCACCTTTCCGGAGATTCACATGCGCATCCATTCCCGCGTCATCGGTGGCGCCCTCATCGCCGCCCTGCTGACCCAGCTGACGGCCTGCGGCACCATCCTCTATCCCGACCGTCGCGGCCAGATCGAAGGCAAGATCGATCCGGTAGTCGCCGTCATGGACGCGATCGGCATCCTCTTCTATGTCATCCCTGGCCTGATCGCCTTCGGTGTCGACTTCGCCACGGGCGCCATCTACTACCCTGGCGGCAAGACCGCCCAGGTCGACCCGGCCAAGCTCAAGCCTGCGGTCGATGCCGATGGCAAGATCGACAACCTCAAGCTGCAGGCTATTCTCGAAAGCGAACTGGGCCAGCGCCTGCCCCTGAACGATCCGCGGCTGATCCAGCACCGTGGCAGCGTTGAACAGCTGGCCGCCTTCGGCCTGGTCCCGGCCGCCTGAGCGACACCGGAATGACACGCCACGCATGACTGCCACCGCCGAACATCAACGCCTGCTGCGCCTGGCCACCCGTGCCTCGCTGACGGTAGCCAGCATTCTCGTCCTGGCCAAGGCCATTGCCTGGTGGCTGAGCGGCTCGGTGAGCCTGCTCGCGGGCCTGACCGATTCGGCGCTCGATGCCGTCGCCTCCTTCCTCAACCTGCTGGCAGTGCATTACGCCCTGCGCCCGGCCGACGACGATCACCGCTTCGGCCACGGCAAGGCCGAGGCCCTGGCCGGTATGGCCCAGGCATTGTTCATTGCGGTCAGTGCGGTATTGATCGGATTCCAGGCGGTGGAGCGCCTGCAGACCCCACAGCCGCTGGGCGACACGGGCGCGGGCATTGCGGTGATGCTGCTGTCGCTGGTGTTGACCGTGGCGCTGCTGGCATTCCAGCTCAAGGTCATCCGCATCACCGGCTCCACTGCGGTACGTGCCGACTCGCTGCATTACCGCTCCGACCTGCTGCTCAACGGCAGCATCCTGCTCGCCCTGCTGCTGGCCGGCTTTGGTTGGCCACAACTGGATGCGCTGTTCGGCCTGGGGATCGCGCTGTACATCCTCTGGAGCGCCCTGCAGATTGCCCGCGAGAGTACCTCGATCCTCATGGACCAGGAGCTGCCCGCCGACATTGGCGAACGCATGCAGGAACTGGCCCTGGCCATTCCCGGCGTCAAGGGGGTGCACGACCTGCGTACCCGGGTGTCAGGCAGCCATTGGTTCGTCCAGTTGCACCTGGAACTGCCCGGCGTACTGCCGCTGCATGAAGCCCATGCCCTGTGCGTAAAGGCATCGGAGGCGATCCGCGAGCGTTATCCGCGCGCAGATGTCATGGTGCACGCCGACCCTGTCTAGCGGCGAGAGCACATTTGCTCTGCCTCCCCTGAGCCTCGCCCCTCAGTTGACGCTGTACCCCCGACCGCTCAGGCACGCTGCCAGCGAGCGGCGATAGCCGTTGGCTACATTGGCCGGTGGCGCATAGGTGGCCGTGGCCGGATCGAACCCGGACTGGCTGACGGCCCAGCGATGGCATTGGTAACGATCCTGCTCCTGCTGCTCGGGGCCCTGTCCGCTCGCCGGATAGGCGACGACGTCATAACCATTGTCCACCTGAGGCTGGGGTTGCGGCGCATACGCCGGGGCGGACGGATTGACCACCACGTACTCCTGGCTGTCAGGCTGATACTGGTAGTAGGTATCGGCTACCAGGAAGTAGAGCAATCCGCTCAACCACACTTCCTGGGCGTAGGGAGGCAGGTAATTCACCCGCACGCCATAAGGCGGGCGCACCACGATGTAGCCGCCGCTATGCGGGCGGTACCAGTAGCCGCCGGAATAGAAGTAGTCCTGACCGCGGTAAGGCACTTTCCAGTAACGGTCCGGAAAACGGTCCGTGGTGTAGCCAGTGCGGTATTGCGGCCCCGGCCCCCAGCCATTGCCATGGCCGTCGGGTCGGCCCTGCCAATCACCGCCCGGGCGCTGGCCAGGGCCGCCCGCCTCCCAGTGGCGGATATCGCCGTTACGGCGCGGAATATCCTGATAGTAGCCCTGGCGCGGTGGCTGGGTCTGGCGCACTTCGTCACGGGAGTTGAGTGGCGAGCTACCTTGGGCTGGACCGTTGGGCTCCTGCTGGCCACCCCAGCCACGCCCGTCGCCCGGCCCCTGGGCCAGCGCCCCGAGGCTGATGCCCATGCCCAGCAAACCAACACCCGCCCACTGCCAGATGCGTGACCTCATGCTCGTCCTCTCGATAACCACAGCGCTTGATGGCAGCAGTCTAACCTGAGGCGGGGGCAGGCAGATGAAATCCCCCCAGGCACACGAGCAATAAAAAAGGGAGGCCATTGGCCTCCCTTCAGGAATTGTCGTCCGTGCTCGACGCTTGTGGCGTCGGCTCACCTCACAGTGTCTTCTGGACGCTGTGTAGCCCGGGGGCCAGGGCGATCCGGTTGGATGGCTGGCCGCGACCGCCCGCCTAGGGCGCGTCGCCGTGGACTTGAGTCCGGGCAGTGATTCTGTTGATAAAGATAGAGGAATGGGTGCGGCAGAGGATTGCGAAGATTGCTCTGATAAATAGTACTTGCGCAATTTTTCACTCAGGATTGATAATTCGCCGCAATCTGAACAGAAAAGGCATTCTTGATGAGCAAGCTCGACCGCTACGACCTGAGCATTCTTGCCGAATTGCAGCGCGATGCACGCATTTCCAACCAGGAACTGGCCGAGCGTATCGGCCTGTCCCCCTCGCCCTGCTCCCGGCGGGTCAAGCAGCTCGAAGACGACGGCTATATCTCGCGCCAGGTGGCCCTGCTGGACCGCAAGAAGCTCGGCCTGAGCCTCACCGCCTACGTGCTGATCGGCATGGACCGCCACACCCCCGAGCGTTTCGAAACCTTCGAAGCCGCCATTCGCAACCTGCCACAGGTGCTCGAGTGCAGCCTGGTGACTGGGATGGACGCCGACTACCAGCTCAAGGTGGTGGTACCGGACATGGACCACTATCAGAAATTATTGCTCGGCAGCCTGACCCGTATCGAAGGCGTCACCAGCGTGCGTTCGAGCTTCGTGCTCAACCAGGTACTGGCCAGTACCGAGATGCCATTGACCCACCTCCGTTAAAACCTGCGATACCCGGCGTATGATCGGGTCTTCAGACTGCCTGGAGCTTTAAAGATGGATCCCGCCGTTTTCGAAGAATGGATGATGATCATCCTGGTCACCGTGCTGATCGGGTTCATGGGCTTCATCGTCTGGGACCTGGCGAAAAAGTCCAAGGCCGGGCGCTTCGGCACGCTGATCCTGTTCTTCGTGCTGGGGTTGGGGGTGCTGGCCTTCATCATCAAGAGCGTGGTGGTGGGGTTTCTCGAAGGGGTGTAGCGCAAATCCGAGCAGGCCCCGGCGCAGGCTTACAGCCGTGCCGGCACCTCGCGCCAGCAGCCCTGCTCCAGCCCATCGAGGCTCCAGTCACCGATCCGGACCCGCACCAGACGCAAGGTCGGCAGCCCCACCGCCGCCGTCATCCGTCGCACCTGGCGGTTGCGCCCTTCGCGGATCACCAATTCCAGCCAATGGGTGGGAATGCTCTTGCGAAAGCGTACCGGCGGGTTGCGCGACCACAGCGCTGGCTCATCCAGAAGACGTGCCTCGGCTGGCAGAGTCTTGCCGTCGTTGAGTTCGACTCCATCGCGCAAACGCTGCAACTGCTCTTCGCTCGGCTCGCCTTCGACCTGCACCCAATAGGTCTTGGGCAGCTTGTGCTTCGGGTCGGCAATGCGCGCCTGCAAACCGCCATCATTGGTCAGCAGCAGCAGCCCCTCGCTGTCACGGTCCAGACGCCCCGCGGGGTAGATACCCGGGATATCGATGAAGTCCTTGAGCGTGGCGCGCCCCTGGTCGTCGCTGAACTGGGTCAGCACATCGAAGGGCTTGTTGAACAGGATCAGGCGAGGCTCGGCCGGCGGCGCCTTGGGCGGGCGACGCGGGCCGGAAGGACGCGCCGCCGGGCGGCGCGGTTTGGAGCGGGGTGGCAGGGGCATGGATCCTCAGCGGAACGGCGGCTCATCGAAGCTGCGCAGTTTACGCGAGTGCAGCGAGTTGAGCTCGGTGCGCAGCAGGTCGAGGGCAGCGATGCCGATCTTCAGATGCTGGCTGACCGCACGGTTGTAGAAGGCGTTCGCCGAGCCCGGCAGCTTGATCTCGCTGTGCAGTGGCTTGTCGGAAACGCACAGCAAGGTGCCGTAGGGCACACGCAGGCGATAACCCTGTGCGGCGATGGTGCCGCTCTCCATGTCCACCGCCACGGCGCGCGACAGGTTGATCAGCGGGCGCTCCTGGGCCCAGCGCAGCTCCCAGTTGCGGTCGTCGTAGGTAAGCACGGTGCCGGTACGCAGACGCTTTTTCAGTTGCTCGCCGCGCTCGCCGGTCACCTGCGCCGCCGCTTCCTGCAGCGCCAGCTGCACCTCGGCCAGGGCCGGGATCGGAATGTTCGGCGGCACCACGCGATCGAGGATGCCGTCGCGACGCATGTAGGCGTGGGCCAGCACGTAGTCGCCGATGGTCTGCGACTGACGCAGGCCGCCACAGTGGCCGATCATCAGCCAGCAGTGCGGACGCAGAACGGCCAGGTGGTCGGTGATGTTCTTGGCGTTGGACGGGCCGACACCGATGTTGACCAGGGTGATGCCATCACCGTCGGCGGCGATCAGGTGGTAGGCCGGCATCTGGTAGCGATGCCAGACCACGCCCGCCACCAGAGCCTGGGCCTCGCCGTTGTCCATGCCCTTCTCGATCACGACATTGCCCGGCAGCACCATGCGCACGAAACGCGGATCCTGGCGCAACTGCTCAAGGCCATGGGCAATGAACTGGTCGACATAACGGTGGTAGTTGGTCAGCAGGATCCACGGCTGCATGTGGCGCCAGTCACTGCCGGTGTAGTGCACCAGGCGACGCAGCGAAAAGTCCACGCGGGCGGCGTCGAACAGCGCCAGTGGCAGCGTCTCGGCGCTTTCCCAGTCGTACAGGCCATCGGCGATGTTGTCAGTGGCGGCAGACAGGTCGGTGCTGGGGAACACCCGCGCCAGCTGCGCGGCAGTGATGCCGCTGCCGGCCAGTTCGTCGCCCTGGTCGACCACATAGGGATACGGGATGTTCTGCTCGCTGACACCCACTTCCACCGTCACGGTGTAGTCGCTCATCAACGGGCGTAGCTGCTCCAGCAGATAACCGCGGAAGGCGGCCGGCTGGGTGACGGTGACGCTGTAGGTCCCGGCGACCTGCACCTTGGCATAGGCGCGCGTGGTGGCGGCAACTTCGCCCTGGCTGTAGTAGGTGAGGCGCAGGGCCGGATAGCGGAACTGGGCGCGCTGGTCTTCGTCCGGCTCGGTGCGGTCCTTGAGGTAACGCTTGAGGGCCTGGCTGAGGGCCCCGGTGGCCTGTTCATGCAGGGCCGCCAGACGATCGACGGCCTGTTCGGGGGTATCAACGACTACAAAGGCTTGGCTCACGCTGGGCTTCCTGTCTTGGAGTGCATGCAGGGTTTCCATCTTGCCTGCCTTCGGCGCTAAAAACACCCCCGGTGGTAAATGGCGACCCCTTCGTGGGTAAACCCGCTACCACAGGTGCTGCGCTGTAATTGAAACCAGCGGTGAACGTGTGGGAGCGGGTTTACCCGCGAAGGGGCCAACGCGATCAGAGCGGCGTGGCGCGCGCCACCAAGGCCTGAGCATCGACGCCACGCGGCAACGCGCCATACACCCGGCCGCCCGTGCCCAGCCGACTGCCGATAAATGCATCGCTCACCGTGGCATTGCCCGCCTCGAGCAGCAGCTTGGCCTGAATCGCCACGGCGATGTCCTCGGTCAACTGGCGTGCCCGGTACTGGATGTCGCTGGTGTCGGCGAATGCCCCCTTCAGGTTGCCGATGTGCGCGGCCAGCCGCGGATCGCCATGGCCATCCCCCAGCTCGACGAACAGGGCCTCGAGCACGCCCGGCTCCTTGGACAGCGCACGCAGCACATCCAGGCACTGCACATTGCCCGAGCCCTCCCAGGTGGAGTTGACCGGCGCCTCGCGGTACAGCCGTGGCAGGATGCTGTCCTCGACATAACCGGCGCCGCCCAGGCATTCGGCCGCTTCGTTGATCATCGCCGGGGCACGCTTGCAGATCCAGTACTTGCCCACCGCCGTGACCAGACGGGCGAAATGCGCCTGCTGCGGATCGTCGAGCTGATCCAGCGCCTGGCCCATGCGCAGGCTCAGGGCCAACGCTGCTTCGCTTTCCAGCGCCAGATCAGCGAGCACGTTCTGCATCAGAGGCTGCTCGCTGAGCAGCTTGCCGCCGACCTTGCGGTGCGCGCAGTGATGGGTGGCCTGGGTCAGGGCCTGGCGCATCAAGGCACTGGAGCCAACCATGCAGTCGAAGCGGGTCATGGCCACCATCTCGATGATGGTCGGCACGCCGCGCCCCTCCTCACCGATCATCCAGGCCAGGGCCCCCCGAAACTCGACCTCGCTGGAGGCGTTCGATACGTTGCCCAGCTTGTTCTTCAAGCGCTGGATGTAGAACTGGTTGCGCTGATCGTCCGGTCGATGGCGCGGCAGCAGGAAGCAACTCAGGCCTTTTTCGGTCTGCGCCAAGGTCAGGAAGGCATCGCACATCGGCGCCGAACAGAACCATTTATGCCCCACCAGCTCGTAGGCCTGCCCCGGTCCGGGCGTGCCGACCGGATAGGCGCGGGTGGTGTTGGCACGCACGTCGGTGCCGCCCTGCTTCTCGGTCATGGCCATGCCAATGGTCACCCCGGCCTTGTGCTGGTCACCGATGTTGCGCGGATCGTACTCACGCGCCAGTACCTTGGGTAGCCAGTATTCGGCCAGCTCCGGCTGCAGGCGCAGCGCCGGCACGGCGGCAAAGGTCATGGTCAAGGGGCAGCCGGTGCCGGCTTCGGCCTGGCTGTGCAGGTAGGTCATCGAGGCCCGGGCCACATGGGCGCCAGCGCGCGGCTCCGCCCACGGCAACGAGGGCAGGCCGTGCTCGACCGCAGTGCGCATCAGCTCGTGGTAGGCCGGATGGAAGGTCACCAGGTCGATGCGGTGCCCATAACGGTCGTGGCTGCTGAATTCGGGTTTGTGGGCATTGGCCAGGAACCCTGCAGCCATCAGCGGCCCGCCCGCCAAGGCACCATAGGCATCGATCCGCGCCTCGGCCCATCCCGCCCCGAAACGCCTCGACCATTCCTGCAGCGGGACATCGAGGCGGTACAGATTGGCGCCGTCGAGCGGCGGCGGCTGGTTGGTGACTTCGTGGGTTTCGGCGTACTGGTGCAGGTTCATGGGCGGCTCCTGGATCCGAACTGGCCTGGAAAGTCCAGTGAAGCACTCATTCCCCATGAGTCAAAGTGGCAAAAGCGCCGATTCTGGCGACCCGACCAACTAAGCCCCAGGCCCGGAAGCCATTCGCCCGGCAGGGGCCTGCACCTGGGCCACGGCCACCGTCATCGCCAGTTCGAAGCGGCTGCCCAGGCCACGCGTCGACTCATGGGAAAGACGCGCGCCGATGAGCTCGCCCAACTGGCGACAGATCGACAAGCCGATCCCCAGGCCGCCATAGCGCCGGGTCATGGAACCATCGACCTGGAAAAAGCGCTGGTACAGGATGGCCTGGTCCAGATCGTCGAAACCGATGCCGCTGTCGCTGACCGTCACACTCAGCGCCAGGCTGTCGGGGCCGATCCGGCGACCGCGGGCCTGGATCATCACACCGCCGTGATGGGTGAATTTCAACCCGTTGTCCACCAGGCAGGCGAGGCAGCGAGCAAGCTTTTGCGCATCGCACACCAGGCTGTCGGGCAGGTCCGCAGGCACGTCCAGGCTCAGGTACAACCCCTTGCCCAGTGCCTGCCCGGCATACCCTGCCCGCAGCTCCTGCAACAGTCGCCGAAGGCTGAACGGTGCGCCGTGAGCGCGCAGACGGCCCGCCTGGAGTTCGGTGAGGATCAGGATGTCGTCGACCATCGCCATCATGTCCTGTGCCGAACCCACGGCCGTGCGGTGATATTGCGCCTGCTCGGCGCCCATGGGCAGGGTCTGCATCAGTTCCAGCGAACCGATCACGCCGTTCATCGGTGTGCGCAGCTCATGGGTGACGGTGGCGAGGAATTCATCCTTGAGTCGATTGCTGCGCGCCAGTTGCTGATTGAGCTGCTCGAGTTTTCGGCCGCTGTCACGCAGCGCCCGCGACTGTTCCTCGCGCAGGCGGTTGATGCGATCGGCCAGGGCCAGCGACAGCAGCGCTACCTCCAGTGCCGCGCCGATCTGGCTGGCGTACATGGTCAGGAACACATTGGGCAGGTAACCCAGCACCATCAACGTATTGACCAGCCCGCCGAGCAGAAACGCCGTCCAGGCGATGACGAACCAGCGCGCAACGCGCACGCCACGCCGCCAGGCCATCACACCGACAGCAAACACACTCACCGTGAAGGTCAGCGCCAACGCCGTGGCCATGCGCAGCGCCACGCCATAGGACAGGCTGACGGCCAGCAGCATCACCAGCACACCCCAGGCCATCAACAGCAACAACAGCCGGTCGAACCCCGGGCTGAGGCGACGCACCTGCAGGAAGTGACGGGTGAACTGGCAGCCGAACAGACCGGCCGCACCGATGAACAATGGCGTGGCGGCGTTGGTCCACCAGGGGCTGTCAGGCCAGAAGTAAGCGACCCCGGCACCGTTCACCGAGATCTGATACAGGCCGAACGCACCTATATAAAGGATGTAGTAGAGATAGCTGACATCGCGCACGCTCAGATAGATGAACAGGTTGTAGACCAGCATCACCAGCAGTACGCCGTAGATCATGCCCAGTACGTAGAAGCGCCCCGGCTGCGACTCGATGTAGGCCTCGGCCGACCAGAGGGTCAGCGGCGCCTGCACCGATCCCTGGCTGTGCAGTCGCAGGTAGACCGTGGTGGTCTGCTCACGGGGCAAAGGCAGCTCGAACAGGTAGTTGTTCTGCCGGATCTGCCGACTGGCGTAGGGCAAGGCATCGCCGGTGCGTTGCGCCAGGCGCCATTTGCCCTCCCCATCAGGCAGGTAGAGCTCCAGGTGATCCAACGGTGGGTAGGCCAGTTCCAGTAACCATTGGCGGGGCGCGGCTGCTGGCAGACCGACAGGACGCAGGTCGAGTTTCAGCCAGAACACCGACGTCGAGTAGCCGGCATTGAGTACGTCCTGGGTGTGCGTGCGAAAGCGCGAGGCGAACGCTGGCGCGCTGACCTGGTCGATGCTGGCGCTGCCATCTACGTCTTCGTAGACCTGCATCAGCTTGCCCAAGGGGAGTTGCCGGGTAGCATCGTCGAAATCGACCGCTCCGGCGAGCAGGGGCAGGCAGCCCAAGAGCACAATCAGCAAATAGCGCATACAGCCCCAGCATGGTCTGCGCGGTTGCGTCGTGATTGCCTCCCATCCCTTTGAGACGACGAAACCCGGCAGCGCCGTTAATAGAGTTATCCGAGCACTCTAGCATAGCCTTGGGAGCCGTCCAGCAGCCACTGTCAATTTGCCAGAAAGCGCTCTAGAACGGTAATTTCAGGCATTACCACAGACACAAGCTGACCAAACGGTCAACTAAATTGCCGCACTCGCCGATTCGCGCAAAGGGGTTTGATGGTAAGCTCGCCGACCATGAATACCTACAGCTCCCGCCCCGTTGTCCTCTGTCTCTCCGGCCACGACCCCAGTGGCGGCGCCGGCCTGCAGGCAGATATCGAAGCCCTGATCGCCCAAGGCTGTCACGCCGCCCCTGCCGTGACCGCACTGACCGTCCAGGATACCGTCAACGTTTCCGACTTCCGCGTGCTCGACCGCGAGTGGGTGCTGGCCCAGGCCAACGCCGTGCTGACCGACTCCAGCGTGGCAGCGGTCAAGCTGGGCATGCTCGGCTCGACCGAGATGGTCGATACCGTCGCCGAACTCCTCGCCGCGCATCCGCACCTGCCGCTGGTCTGCGATCCGGTGCTGCGTGCCGGTGGTGGCGGCCGCCTAGGCAAGGACGAGGTCGGCTACGCCCTGCGCGAGCGTCTGCTGCCGCGGGCCACCATCGCGACGCCCAACCTGCCCGAGGCACGCATCCTTGCCGAACTGCCGAACGGCAGCGCAGACGAATGCGCAGAGAAACTTCTGCCGTTCTGCGAGCATCTTCTGATTACCGGCGGCCATGGCGACGAGGTGGAAATCCACAACCGTCTGTACAGCCGCAGCGGCCAGCAACACACCTGGACCTGCCAACGCCTGCCCGGCAGCTACCATGGTTCAGGCTGCACGCTGGCCAGCGCCCTGGCCGGTCGCCTGGCGTTGGGCGAGCAGCTCGAAAGCGCGGTGCGCAGCGCCCTGGACTACACCTGGCGCACGCTGCGCGACGCCGAGCAACTGGGCAAGGGCCAGTACGTGCCCCGCCGCCTGCCCCTGGACTTCTGCTCCTGATACGAGGCCATCACATGAAGCTACGCGGCCTGTACGCGATCACCGACAGCCAGCTGCTTGCCGGCCGTTTCCTTTCGCATGTCGAGGCAGCGCTCGAAGGCGGTGTCTGCCTGCTGCAGTACCGCGACAAGGGTGACGATGCGGCGCGACGCCTGCGCGAGGCCGAAGCGCTGATGCAACTCTGCGAACGCTACGGCACCCAGCTGATCATCAACGATGACGCCGAGCTGGCCGCGCGCCTGGGCGTCGGCGTGCATCTGGGGCAGACCGACGGCCCGCTCACACCCGCCCGTGCCTTGCTCGGGCGCAACGCCATCATTGGCTCGACCTGCCATGCCGCCCTCGACCTGGCCGCACAGGCGGCCAGCGAAGGGGCAAGCTACGTGGCCTTCGGCCGCTTCTTCAATTCCCTGACCAAGCCCGGCGCCCCGGCCGCCCGCCTCGACCTGATCGAGCAGGCCCGCGCCCAGGTCAAGCTGCCGATCGCGGTGATCGGTGGCATCACCCTCGACAACGCCGCCCCGCTGGTCGCCCATGGCGCCGACCTGCTGGCGGTGATCCACGGCCTGTTCGGTGCCGACAGCGCGCAGGAAGTCACCCGCCGCGCCCGCGCCTTCAACGCCCTGTTCGCTTCCTGATTTCGAGAGAAGATCCCATGTCCCGTTCCGAAACCCTGTTCGCCCAAGCCCAGAAGCACATTCCCGGCGGCGTCAACTCGCCGGTGCGCGCCTTCAAGAGCGTTGGCGGCACCCCGCTGTTCTTCAAACATGCCGAGGGCGCCTATGTGGTCGATGAAGACGACAAGCGCTACGTCGACTACGTCGGTTCCTGGGGGCCGATGATTCTCGGCCACGGTCACCCGGACGTACTGGACGCGGTACGCCGTCAGCTGGAGCACGGCCTGTCGTACGGTGCGCCGACCGCCATGGAAACCGAGATGGCCGACCTGGTCTGCTCGATCGTGCCGTCCATGGAGATGGTGCGCATGGTCAGCTCAGGCACCGAAGCCACCATGAGCGCCATTCGCCTGGCCCGTGGCTACACCGGTCGCGATGCGATCATCAAGTTCGAAGGCTGCTACCACGGCCACTCCGACAGCCTGCTGGTCAAAGCCGGTTCCGGCCTGCTCACCCAAGGCGTGCCGAGCTCGGCGGGCGTGCCGGCCGACTTCGCCAAGCACACACTGACCCTGCCGTTCAACGACATCGCAGCCGTCGAGAAGACCCTCGCCGACGTTGGCCAGACAGTGGCCTGCATCATCGTCGAGCCGGTAGCCGGCAACATGAACTGTGTACCGCCGGCGCCAGGCTTCCTCGAAGGCCTGCGCGCGCTGTGCGACAAGCACGGTGTGGTGCTGATCTTCGATGAAGTGATGACCGGTTTCCGCGTATCGCTGGGTGGCGCCCAGGGCCACTACGGCATTACCCCGGACCTGTCGACCTTCGGCAAGATCGTTGGTGGCGGCATGCCGGTAGGCTGTTTCGGCGGCAAGCGCGAGATCATGGGTTGCATCGCCCCGCTCGGCCCGGTCTACCAGGCAGGCACCCTGTCTGGCAACCCGCTGGCCATGGCCGCCGGCCTGACCACCCTCAAGCTGATCAGCCGCCCGGGCTTCCACGACGAGCTGAGCGCCTTCACCAGCCGTATGCTCGACGGCCTGCAACAACGCGCCGATGCTGCCGGCGTGCCGTTCGTCACCACCCAGGCAGGTGCGATGTTTGGCCTGTACTTCACCGGTGCCGACGACATCGTCACCTTCGACGATGTGATGGCCAGCGACGCAGAGCGCTTCAAGCGCTTCTTCCACCTGATGCTTGAGGGCGGTGTGTACCTGGCACCGAGTGCGTTCGAAGCGGGCTTCACCTCCATCGCCCATGGCGAGAAAGAGCTGCAGATCACCCTGGATGCGGCCGAGCGGGCATTTGCCAAGCTGAAGTGACCCACCTGACGGCCTCATCGCGGGGCAAGCCCACCCCACAGCTATCGTCTGTGGGGCAGGGTTGTACCCCGATGAGGCTGCTTCAGAGCAAAACGTGAGCCCCATCACAAGTCGCACAAATACACCTCGATGCAGAATTTCGAGTAAAACTTTGTAAGGTTGGCGCTGCTTATCCCATAATGTGCCACCAGAGACATTGGCCGCAGCTTTGCAGAGGTAAGTCGATCCCCATGAACCGCACCGGCCGCGCCCTCACCCTGGGCTGCCTGTTGCTTCTTCAGCCCCTGCTGGCCCTGGCAGAGGGCGGTAACTCGTTGCTGATTCCAGCGACGGGCCGCTGCACTCTCAATGCCCAGCCGCAAGACCTGGAGAATGCGCTGAAAGCCTGCGCGCAAAGTGCGGAATCCGGCGATGCCCAGGCGCAGTACGAACTGGGCGAGTTCTACTACACCGGCAACCAGGCCCCCAAGGACCTGAACAAGGCACTGAACTGGTTCGAGAAAGCCTCGCTGCAGGGTCATGCCCAGGCCCAATATCGTCTGGGCGGCATGTTCTTCCATGGCGAGGGGGTCAAGGCCAACAACGTCCAGGCCTATATCCTGCTGAAGATCGCTGCGGTCAACGGCGCCGAAGACGCGCTGGACATGGCCGACGAAGTCACCGAGCAGATGCCCCGCGACGAACTCGAGCATGCCACGCAAGTGCTCGGGCAGATCTTCCGCAAGTACCTTCTGGAGCTGCAAAGCGCCGAAGGGCGCACGCCGTTCTCGCCGCTGCCCTGATCCGATCATCCAATCGTCAAATGGTGCTGGCAGACTGTCAGCCTTGCCCTTGATCGTTTCAGATCTTTCGCCACTGTCGCTCAAGGGTTATTCTTGAGTTCATATCCTTCGTCGAGCGCCTTGAACCGACCTTGAACGCACCCATACAACCCCATCGCTTCACCCTCGAACCCTTCGAGGCCCACCGTTTCGCCAACTTGTGTGGCCAGTTCGACGAGCACCTGCGCCTGATCGAACAACGCCTGGCCATCGAGATCCGCAACCGCGGCAATCAGTTCGAACTGATCGGCGAGCCCAAGACCACCTCCGCCGCCGAACAGCTGCTGCGCCGTCTCTATCGCGAGACCAAGGCCACCGACCTGTCGCCGGAAACGGTCCACCTCTATCTCCAGGAGTCGGCGGTCGAGAACATCGACAACCCCGCCGTCAACGAAGTCAGCGTCTCGCTGCGCACGCGCAAGGGCAACATCCGCCCGCGCGGGGCCAACCAGCAGCGCTACGTCAAGGAAATCCTGGCCAACGACATCAACTTCGGCATCGGCCCGGCCGGCACCGGCAAGACCTACCTGGCCGTGGCCTGCGCCGTCGATGCGCTGGAGCGCGAACAGGTGCGCCGCATCCTGCTGGTGCGCCCGGCGGTCGAAGCCGGCGAGAAGCTCGGTTTCCTGCCCGGCGACCTGGCCCAGAAGATCGACCCTTACCTGCGCCCGTTGTACGACGCCCTGTACGAGATGCTCGGCTTCGAGCACGTGGCCAAGCTGATCGAGCGCCAGGTGATCGAGATCGCCCCGCTGGCCTACATGCGCGGCCGCACGCTGAACAACAGTTTCATCATCCTCGACGAAAGCCAGAACACCACCCTCGAGCAGATGAAGATGTTCCTCACCCGCATCGGCTTCGGCTCGACTGCAGTGATCACCGGCGACATCACCCAGGTCGACCTGCCGCGTGGCACCAAGTCGGGGCTGGCTCACGTGATCGAAGTGCTCAGGGACGTCCCGGGCATCAGTTTCACCCATTTCCAGCCCAAGGACGTGGTACGCCATCCGCTGGTGCAGCGCATCGTCGAAGCCTACGATCGCTTCGAAGCCCGCCAGGCCAAGCCCGAGGCGCCCGCCAAAGATGCTTGAACTCGATCTGCAACGGGCCACCGATACCCCCGCCCCGGATGACGCGGCATTCCGCCGCTGGTGCGAGCTGGCATTGCGCCAGCGCAGCGCCGACTCGGAGATGACCATCCGCCTGGTCGACGAGGCCGAAGGCCGTGAACTGAACAACACCTACCGGCACAAGGACTACGCGACCAACGTATTGTCCTTCCCTGCTGACGTGCCCGACGAACTGCTGGATATTCCGCTGCTGGGCGACCTGGTCATCTGCGTGCCGGTGGTCGAGCGCGAAGCCAGCGAGCAAGGCAAGGCGCTGGAGGCACACTGGGCGCACCTGGTCATTCACGGTTGCCTGCACCTGCTCGGCTACGACCACATCGACGACGATGAGGCCGAGGAAATGGAAGCCCTGGAACGCGAATTGCTGGCCGAACTGGGTCATCCTGACCCGTACGCCGATGACGACACCGATTCAATCAACCCTTGATCACTGCAAAGGAACACGAGTAAACCGCCATGAGCGAAGATCGATCGAGCAACGGGCAGAAGTCCTGGCTGGGTAAACTGACCCAGGCTTTTGCCCATGAGCCGAAAAACCGCCAGGAGCTCCTCGAGCTGCTGCGCGAAGCCCATCAGAACAAGCTGCTCGACAGCGAAGCGTTGACCATCGTCGAAGGTGCCATCCAGGTCGCTGACCTGCAGGTACGCGACATCATGGTCCCGCGCTCGCAGATGATCAGCATCAAGGCCAGCCAGTCCCCACGCGAATTCCTGCCGGCGGTGATCGACGCCGCGCACTCGCGCTACCCGGTGATTGGTGAAAGCCATGACGATGTGCTCGGGATCCTGCTGGCCAAGGACCTGCTGCCGCTGATCCTCAAGGAGAACGGCGACAGCTTCAACATCAAGGACCTGCTGCGCCCGGCCACCTTCGTGCCGGAGTCCAAGCGCCTGAACGTGCTGCTGCGCGAGTTCCGCGCCAACCACAATCACATGGCCATCGTCATCGACGAATACGGCGGCGTCGCGGGCCTGGTAACCATCGAGGACGTGCTCGAGCAGATCGTCGGCGACATCGAGGACGAGCACGACGTCGAGGAAGACAGCTACATCAAGCCACTGCCCAGTGGCGACTTCCTGGTTAAAGCGCTCACGCCGATCGAGAACTTCAACGAGTTCTTCGACAGCGAGTTCTCCGACGATGAGTTCGACACTGTCGGCGGCCTGGTCATGAGCGCCTTTGGTCACCTGCCCAAGCGCAACGAGACCACCGAAATCGGCGCCTATCGCTTCCGCATCCTCAATGCCGACAGCCGCCGGATACACTTGCTGCGCCTGACCCCGATCACCCGCTAAGGACGAACATGCGCTGGATCACCCGCCCCGGCTGGCCCGGTAACCTGCTGGCCATGGTGGCCGGCGCTTCCACCTCCCTGGCCCTGGCGCCCTTCGACATCTGGCCGATCGCCTTGCTGGCGATCATGCTGTTCTACCTCGGCCTGCGCGAGCTCAGCCCGCGCCAGGCTTTGGGTCGCGGCTGGTGCTATGGGTTCGGCCTGTATGGCGCTGGCACCAGCTGGATCTACGTCAGCATCAATACCTACGGCGGGGCGTCGCCCTTGCTGGCGACCCTGCTGCTGGTGGCATTCTTCGCCGCCATCGCCTGGTTCTTCGCCCTGCCCGCCTGGCTCTGGGCGCGCTGGCTGCGGCGCAACGAGGCACCACTGGCTGACGCCCTGTGCTTCGCCGCCCTGTGGCTGTTGCAGGAGGCGTTCCGCGGCTGGTTCCTGACCGGTTTCCCCTGGCTCTACGCCGGCTACAGCCAGCTTGACGGTCCGCTGGCGGGGCTTGCGCCGCTGGGGGGTGTCTGGCTGATTTCCTTCGCCCTGGCGCTTTCTGCCGCACTGCTGTGCAACCTGCACCGTTTGCGGGCACGCCCGGCCTTCCTCGCCGTGGGCGCACTGCTGCTGGTCGCCCCGTGGGGCATCGGCCTGGCGCTCAAGGACCACGCCTGGACCCGACCGGCCGGCGAGCCACTGAAAGTGGCTGCGGTGCAGGGTAACGTCGAGCAGGATCTGAAATGGGACCCGGCCCACGTCAACGCCCAACTGGCGCTGTACCGCGACATGAGCCTGAGCTCCAAGCCGGTCGACCTGTTGATCTGGCCCGAGACCGCAGTACCGGTGCTCAAGGACCAGGCCCAGGGCTACATCGACATGATGGGCAGCTTCGCCTCTGACCGTCATTCGGCGCTGATCACCGGGGTGCCGATCCGCGAAGTGGTGCACCATCAGCGCCGCTACTACAACGGCATCACCGTGACCGGCGAAGGCGACGGCACCTACCTCAAGCAGAAGCTGGTGCCATTTGGCGAGTACGTTCCGCTGCAGGACGTGCTGCGCGGGCTGATCGAGTTCTTCAACCTGCCGATGTCCGACTTCGCCCGCGGGCCGGAAGACCAGCCTCTGCTGCAGGCCAAGGGCTATCAGATAGCGCCGTACATCTGCTACGAAGTGGTCTACCCGGAATTCGCCGCAGAGCTGGCAGCGCAGAGCGATCTGCTGCTGACCATCAGCAACGACACCTGGTTCGGCACCTCGATCGGCCCGTTACAGCACCTGCAGATGGCACAGATGCGCGCACTCGAGGCGGGCCGCTGGATGATCCGCGCCACCAACAATGGTGTAACGGCCCTGATCGACCCGTTCGGCAGGATCACCACCCAGATTCCGCAGTTCCAGAAGGCGATTCTGTATGGTGATGTGGTGCCGATGCAGCAGCTCACGCCTTACCTACAGTGGCGCTCGTGGCCATTGGCAATCATCTGCGTGCTGCTGATGGGCTGGGCGCTACTGGCAGCCAGGATTGCCAGAGCCCTCTAACGGGCTTTTTTGCGCGGGCAAGGCCGCCCCCACAGGCACTGCAAGGTCTTCACGGCCCAGTGCCTGTGGGCGCGGGCTCCCCTTGAAGAGACCAGCACAGCGTTTGCCACATCAATAGAACAATCGATATCCCAGCAGCCCCATCGCCTCGTTGAGCAACTGCCCGCTCTGCCAGATCGCCCGGCTTTCCGGCAGCAGCCCGGCAAACGGTCGCGCATGATCGCCCCCCAGGAAACCCACTGGCGCGGGCACCACTTCGAACCCCACCTGCTCGAAGCTCCAGCGTGAGCGTTGCATGTGCCAGGCCTGGGTCACCACCACCACACGGCGCAGGCCCAACGGCTGCAGAACATCAGCGCTGAAACGAGCGTTTTCCCAGGTCGTGCGGCTGGCCTCTTCCTTCCAGGTCACATCCACCCCAAAGTCAGCCTTGAGCCGATCGGCCATCAGTTGCGCCTCGCTCGGCGGCGTGCCGTAGTGCAGGCCGCCGGTGGTCAGCACCGGCAAGCCCGAAGCCTTGGCCAACTGCGCCGCATAGCGCATGCGCTCCAGCGCCGTGCCAGCGGGCTGGTCCTGTCCGCCCCAGGCCGGATCGCCACGCTCCCGGCCTGCGCCCAGGATCACGATGGCATCGGCACGCGCGGCCAACCCGGCCCACTCATCCAGCGCCAGGGGCGCCTCGGTTTCCAACGCCCGCGCCGACTCCTGTACCACCAGCGGCAGGCTCATCAGCCACAAGCCCGCCAGCCCGATGACAAAACACAACCCGGCCAGGCGCGGGCGGCGCTTGCGCATCCACCAGGCCGCCAACAACAACAGGAACAGCAAGCCCGGCGGCATAAGCCACTGCTTGACGAAAAAACGAATCGGCATGCGCGCACCTCAATAGAAGAGGTGCAGCCTAAGAGGATCGACGCCGGGCAACAAGTGCGCGACCGGCGTCGATCAGAGTGGTGTATCGAAGAAGCGTCACGAAACGACGCGGGCCTGGTGTCCTGAACGGCTATCGGGAAGGTTGCGTTCTGGATCTGTCCATTGCAGCGGGGCGCTGCCGGTCCTTGAGCCAGACGATCTTGCCCTTGCCCGACTCCGACTGAGGGTAGGCGCCGGCACTGGCGAAACGGCTCTCCGGAAGCGTGTCCAGATAAGCCTTGATCACCTGGAACTCCGCGGGGCTCAGGCCGCGAAGCTCCAATTCTGCTGGCATTTCGTCGCGCAGTCGCACCGAGGTTCTGGCCACTTCGAGTGCCAGGCCCAGTCGGTCGATCAGGCGTTCGTATAGCTCCGGTTTGATTGCGGTTAGCTGCGACTCTCCCATCCGTTCACCTCATTGAAGGTAAGAATATCTCCCCCCATAGATGAGCTTAGCGGCACTGAAAAAAGCAGCAGCCCGCTGCGACAAACGGCCCGCGCGGCGTCAATCGCATTCTGGGTTTCCCACGACGCGCGACGCTCATGTATGCTAGGCCGTTCACTCTCATCGACACCGGAGTGCCGGACGCAGCGAGGTTGCGCTGCCTGGAAACAAGGTCTCTTCACTCTCAGCAAAAGTAGCCATGCACGAACAATACCAGCCCCGTGATTTAGAAGCCGCCGCCCAGAACTTCTGGGACGAGCAACAATCGTTCGCTGTCACCGAACAGCAAGGCAAGGATACTTACTATTGCCTATCGATGTTCCCGTACCCGAGCGGCAAGCTACACATGGGCCACGTGCGCAACTACACCATCGGCGACGTCATTGCCCGCTACCAGCGCATGCTGGGCAAGAATGTCCTGCAGCCGATGGGTTGGGATGCCTTCGGCATGCCGGCGGAAAACGCGGCGATGAAGAACAACGTCGCCCCGGCCAAGTGGACCTACGAAAACATCGAATACATGAAGACCCAGCTCAAGAGCCTGGGTCTGGCCTTCGACTGGTCGCGTGAAGTCACCACCTGCAAGCCGGACTACTACCGCTGGGAGCAGTGGCTGTTCACCCGCCTGTTCGAAAAAGGCGTGATCTATCGCAAGAACGGGACCGTGAACTGGGACCCGGCCGACCAGACCGTGCTGGCCAACGAGCAGGTCATCGACGGCCGCGGCTGGCGTTCGGGCGCGCTGATCGAAAAGCGCGAGATCCCGATGTACTACTTCCGCATCACCGACTACGCCGACGAGCTGCTTGAAAGCCTCGACGAGCTGCCGGGCTGGCCAGAGCAGGTCAAGACCATGCAGCGCAACTGGATCGGCAAGTCGCGTGGCATGGAAGTGCAGTTCCCCTACGACCAGGCGAGCATCGGTCACGAGGGCGCGCTGAAGGTCTTCACCACCCGTCCCGACACTCTCATGGGCGCCACCTACGTCGCCGTCGCCGCCGAGCACCCGCTGGCCACCCAGGCCGCCCAGGGCAACCCGGCGCTGCAAGCCTTCATCGACGAATGCAAGAGCGGCAGCGTGGCCGAGGCCGACATGGCCACGCAAGAGAAGAAAGGCATGGCCACCTCGCTGCTGGTCGAGCACCCGCTCACCGGCGAGAAGCTGCCGGTCTGGGTCGCCAACTACGTGCTGATGCACTACGGCGATGGCGCGGTAATGGCTGTTCCGGCCCATGACGAGCGCGACTTCGAGTTCGCTCAAAAGTACAACCTGCCGGTCAAGGCCGTGGTGCGCACCAGCGCCGGCGACGAAGTCGGCAGCGAATGGCTGGCCGCCTATGGCGAGCACGGCCAACTGATCAACTCCGGCGAGTTCGACGGCCTGGACTTCGCCGGCGCCTTCGACGCCATCGAAGCCGCGCTGATCCGCAAGGACCTCGGCAAGTCGCGCACCCAGTTCCGCCTGCGCGACTGGGGCATCAGCCGCCAGCGCTACTGGGGCTGCCCGATCCCGATCATCCACTGCCCGTCCTGCGGCGACGTGCCGGTGCCGGAAGACCAGCTCCCGGTCGTGCTGCCAGAGAACGTGGTGCCGGACGGCGCTGGCTCGCCACTGGCGCGCATGCCCGAGTTCTATGAGTGCACCTGCCCGAAATGCGGCACCGCGGCCAAGCGCGAAACCGACACCATGGACACCTTCGTCGAATCGTCCTGGTACTTCGCCCGCTACGCCTCGCCCAACTACGAGGGTGGCCTGGTCGACCCGAAAGCGGCCAACCACTGGCTGCCGGTCGACCAGTACATCGGCGGTATCGAACACGCCATCCTGCACCTGCTTTACGCACGCTTCTTCCACAAGCTGATGCGCGACGAAGGCCTGGTCACCTCGAACGAGCCGTTCAAGAACCTGCTGACCCAAGGCATGGTCGTCGCCGAAACCTACTACCGCGTCGCCAGCAACGGCGGTCGTGACTGGTTCAACCCGGCCGATGTCGAGGTCGAGCGCGACGCCAAGGCGAAGATCATCGGCGCACGCCTGAAGACCGACGGCCTGCCGGTGGAAATCGGTGGCACCGAGAAGATGTCGAAGTCGAAGAACAACGGCGTCGACCCGCAGGCCATGATTGACGCCTACGGCGCCGACACCTGCCGTCTGTTCATGATGTTCGCCTCGCCGCCCGACATGAGCCTGGAGTGGTCCGACTCCGGTGTCGAAGGCGCGAGCCGCTTCCTGCGCCGTGTCTGGCGCCTGGCTCACGGCCATGTTGCCCAGGGCCTGCCAGGCAAGCTGGACATCGCTGCCCTGGACGACGCACAGAAGGTCATCCGCCGCGGCATCCACGCAGCAATCAAGCAAGCCAGCACCGACGTGGGTCAGTTCCACAAGTTCAACACCGCCATCGCCCAGGTGATGACTCTGATGAACATCCTGGAAAAGGCTCCGCAAGCCAGCGAACAGGATCGCGCCCTGCTGCAGGAAGGCCTGGAGGCCGTCACCCTGTTGCTGGCACCGATCACCCCGCACCTCTCTCACGCACTGTGGAAGGAACTGGGCCACACCCAGGCGGTGATCGATGCTGGCTGGCCGGCCGTCGACGAAAGCGCGCTGGTACAGGACACCATCACCCTGGTGGTCCAGGTCAATGGCAAGCTGCGTGGCCAGGTCGAAATGCCCGCTGCCGCCAGCCGCGAGGAAATCGAAGCCGCCGCCCGTAACAACGACAATGTCCTGCGCTTCCTCGATGGCCTGACCATCCGCAAGGTCATCGTGGTACCGGGCAAGCTGGTCAACATCGTCGCCAACTGATGGCAACGCCCGCCCCTTAGACACGGGGCGGGCGGAACAGGCCCACAAGGGAGCAACAACATGATCAAACGCAATCTGCTGGTAATAGGCCTGGCCGCCGTGCTCAGTGCCTGCGGTTTCCAGCTGCGCGGTACCGGCACCAACGAAATTGCCCTCAAGGAGCTGGACCTCGGTGCACGTAACGCCTACGGCGAGACCGTCACCCAACTGCGCCAGACCCTGCAGAACAGTGGTGTCAAGGTCCAGGCCGGCGCGCCCTACAAACTGGTACTGACCAACGAGCAGGACAGCCAGCGCGCGGCGACCTACTCCGGCGGCAGCCGCTCTGCTGAATACGAGCTGACCACCGTGCTGAACTACGAGGTTCAGGGTCAGAACGATGCAGTACTGCTCGCAGACAAGCTGGAAGTACGCAAGATCTATGTCTACGACGGCAACAACATCACCGGCTCCACCCAGGAAGCCACTCAGGTTCGCCAGGAAATGCGTCGCGACCTGGTGCAGGGCATGATGGTCCGCCTGCAGCAGCTTACCCCGGAGCACCTGGCGCACCTTCAGCGCAAGGCTGACGAGCGTGCCCGCGCCGAAGCCGAAGCCCTGAAAGAGGCCCAGCGCATCCAGGACAACACGCCCCAGCAATCGCCGCTGGAAGTCCCGGCCCATTGAACCTGAACGGGGCACCGCTGGTGCCCCGCCCATCCCATGAAGCTTTCTCCCGCCCAACTCAACAAGCACCTGCAAGGCACACTGGCCCCGGTCTATGTGGTCAGTGGCGACGATCCGCTGCTGTGTCAGGAAGCCGCCGACGCCATTCGCGCCGCCGCGCGCCAGCAGGGCTTCGATGAACGCCAGGTGTTCAGCGCCGATGCCAATTTCGACTGGGGCAGCCTGCTGCTGGCCGGTGCCAGCCTGTCCTTGTTCGCCCAACGTCGTCTGCTGGAGTTGCGCCTGCCGTCGGGCAAACCCGGCGACAAGGGCGCTGCCGCGCTCATGGAGTATTGCGCCAACCCTGCCGAAGACACGCTGCTGCTGATCAGCCTGCCCAAGCTCGACGGCAGCGCGCAGAAGACCAAGTGGGGCAAGGCCATCATCGAAGGCGAACACTGCCAGTTCATCCAGATCTGGCCGGTGGACGCCCAGCAATTGCCGCAATGGATCAACCAGCGCCTGTCCCAGGCCGGGCTGTCGGCACAGCGCGATGCCGTCGACCTGATCGCCGCACGGGTCGAGGGCAACCTGCTGGCGGCCGCCCAGGAGATCGAGAAACTCAAGCTGCTCGCCGAGGGCAACCAGATCACCGTCGAGACCGTCCAGGCCGCCGTCGCCGACAGCGCCCGCTTCGATGTCTTCGGCCTGGTCGATGCCATCCTCAACGGCGAGGCCGGACATGCCCTGCGCATGCTCGAAGGGCTGCGTGGCGAGGGGGTCGAGCCGCCCGTCATTCTATGGGCGCTGGCCCGCGAGCTGCGCCTGCTGGCTGGGCTGGCCCAGCAGTTCAGCCAGGGTGTACCGCTGGACAAGGCCTTCAGCCAGGCGCGCCCGCCCGTGTGGGACAAACGCCGCCCTCTGGTCAGCAAGGCCCTGCAGCGCCTGTCAGCGCAACGCTGGGCGCAACTGCTGCAGGATGCCCAACGCATCGACGCACAGATCAAAGGCCAGGCCGAGGGTTCGCCGTGGACCGGGCTGTCGCGGCTGTCGCTGTTGATGGCCGGGCAGCGTCTGGCACTGCCTTCGGAATAATTGGGACTACTGTAGGAGCGGGCTTGCCCGCGAACACCGGCGCAGCCGGTGCCACTCACCGCGTTGCCTGATTCGCGGGCAAGCCCGCTCCCACAGGGGTGTCACGGGTCGTCACTCAACGTCAATACACACAATCAATTGGCTCCCCGTTCGCCTAGGCCATAAAGTCGGCCCCCAAGTTCATCCAACCTGGGAAGCCCGCCATGAGCAAGAAGCCGAAAAAACACGGCCCCAACAAGGCCAAGTCGATCATCGCCCAACCCCTGTTCCGCGGCCGCCAGGAACGACCGGAAAAGGGCAAGGGCAGCTACCGCCGCGAAGCCTTCCAATCGAGAGATTGGGAGGCTTCTTGCTTTCTGGCCGCCTGAAAAAGGCGCAGGCATGATATGGTCGGCACCTGAACTGCAAAACTGGATCTGTGCATGTCCTTCAGTCTTTCCCAGCGCTGGCGCCCCCGCCAGCTGATCGCGGCCTCCAGCTTCATCCTGCTCGTCGCCTGCGCGGAAAAACCCACCGCTGCCGACGCCCTGCCGCTGGCCCCTGCCCAGCCCGCTCCGAACGTTACCCTGCCCGGCACCGCCACTGACGCCAGCAGCGAAATCCAACCGTTGCAGACCTTCGCCCAATGGCAGGCGGGCTTCCGCCAACAAGCGCTGCAAGCTGGTATCAGCCCAAGCACCTTCGACCGTGCATTCGTTGGCGTGACGCCCGACATGGACGTGATCAAGGCCGATCGCAGCCAGCCTGAGTTCTCCCGCCCGGTCTGGGAATATCTCGACGGTGCGTTGTCGCCCCTGCGCGTGCGCAACGGCAAGAAACTGCTGGAACAGCACGCCGAGCTACTCGGCCGTATCGAGCAACGTTATGGCGTCGACCGCCAGGTACTGGTTGCCGTATGGGGCATGGAGAGCAATTTCGGACAGTTCCAGGGCAACAAGTCGGTGATCCGCTCGCTGGCCACCCTGGCCTATGAGGGCCGCCGCCCCACCTTCGCCCAGGACCAGTTGATCGCCGCGCTGCAGATCCTCCAGAACGGCGACATTCAGCCCGAGGCCATGCGCGGCTCTTGGGCCGGTGCAATGGGGCAGACCCAGTTCATCCCTACCACCTACAACACCCACGCGGTGGACTTCGACGGCGATGGCCGCCGCGACATCTGGAACAGCACGGCAGACGCCCTGGCCTCCACCGCGCACTACCTGCAAAGCTCGGGCTGGAAGCGTGGCCAGCCTTGGGGCTTCGAGGTTCAGGTGCCGGCAGGCTTCGACTACTGGCTGGCAGACGGCGCCCAACGCAAGTCGGTCAGCGAATGGTTGAGCCTGGGTGTGACACTGCCGACCGGCACCCAACTGCCCAGCGGCAGCAACCAGCTCTCGGCAGCGCTATTGCTGCCAGCAGGCGCACGCGGACCGGCATTCCTGGTGCTGGACAACTTCCGCGCAATCCTGAAGTACAACAATTCCTCGTCCTACGCCCTGGCGGTAAGCCTGCTGGGTGATCGCTTCTCGGGCTGGGGTTTCATTGCCGGTTCGTGGCCGAAGGACGACCTTCCACTGAGCCGCAGCGAGCGCATGGAGCTGCAGAACCTGCTCAATGCCAGCGGGCACGAAGCCGGCAACGCCGATGGCATCATCGGTGCCAACACCCGCAAAGCCATTCGCAATGCTCAGCAGGCCCAAGGCTGGCCGGCTGATGGGTATCCGACGCACAAGCTGCTCGATAGCCTGCGGCGATAGAGAATATTGGGGCTGCTTGTGCAGCCCCTATAGCTTCAGGCTGTGAACAGCGCCTGCTCCAGCACAAGCTGCTGTGCATCACTGTCCAGCCGCACCTGCGCCCCCAGCGGCAGGCAGACATTCGGATCACAGTGTCCACTGCGCCATCCTGCCAGCACCGGCACCTCAAGCGGCCCGAATACGTCTCTGAGCAATGGCTCCAACGCCGTCACCGTGATCCCCGCAAAGTCTCCCACCAGCACACCCTTGACCCCCTCCAGCGCGCCAGCCAGACGCAACTGGGTCAGCAGGCGGTCCACCCGGTACAAGGGCTCGTTGACGTCCTCGATGAACAGGATGCTGCCGTGGGTATCGATCTGCGCCAAGGTGCCTTGAGTCGCCCCAAGCATCGACAGGTTGCCACCCACCAATCGCCCGCTGGCGACACCACGGACCACGGTCGTCAGGCCAAACGCCGCCGGGTGCTCGATGGCATCGCCTCGCCCGAGCTGCCCCTGCAATTGCTGGAACAACGAACTGACGGTCGGCTCGAGCTTGGCACCGAGCAGGTCGGCATTGAGCATCCCGCCATGGAAGGTGAGCAACCCGGCATGGCGCTGGATTGCCGTGTGCAGGGCGGTGATGTCGCTGTAGCCGATCAAGGGTTTGGGGTGGCGACGAATCAGCTCGAAATCCAGCCGTTCAAGCAGCCGCATGCTGCCATAGCCACCTCGCATGCACAGGATCGCGTCGATCCGAGGGTCAGCGAAGGCGTCGTGCAGGTCACGCACGCGTTGCTCGTCACTGCCTGCCAGGTAGCCGTCGGCCTGTAGCGCGCCCGGGTAGATGCGGCAACGCAAGCCGCGCTGCTCGAACCATTGACGCGCCTTGCCCACATCCAGCCGTGCAGGCCCCGCTGGTGCGACAATTGCGAAGCAGGCGTTGCCGGGCAATGCCCTGGGCAGGCTGAAGACCGGGGTTTCAAGACAGTTCATCGTGCGATTCCTTGCATATGAGGGCTGGCCACTCTAACGGGGCTAATGAAGGACGCACATAGGCAGCGCTGCCCCGGAAAACAAAAATGCCGATGCCGCCTTTCAGCGTGCATCGGCATGTTCAGCTCAGCCCTGATCAGAGCTTGATCTTGGCTTCGTGAGCCTGCTGGTCGGCGTGGTAGGACGAGCGCACCAGCGGGCCGGAGGCCACGTTCTTGAAGCCCATCTTGTAGCCTTCCTCGGCGAACCAGGCGAAGGTGTCGGGGTGCACGAAACGCTGCACCGGCAAGTGGCTGCGCGACGGCTGCAGGTACTGGCCGAGGGTCAGCATGTCGATGTCATGCTCGCGCATGCGGTGCATCACCTCGATGACCTCCTCGTCGGTCTCGCCCAGGCCGAGCATCAGGCCCGACTTGGTGGGGACGTGCGGCACCAGTTGTTTGAACTTCTGCAGCAAGTCCAGCGACCAGTCGTAGTCCGACCCAGGACGCGCGGCCTTGTACAGACGCGGCACGGTCTCGAGGTTGTGGTTGAACACATCAGGCGGCGTTTGCGCGGTGATTTCCAGCGCTACGTCCATACGCCCGCGGTAGTCCGGTACCAGGGTTTCCAACTGCACGCCTGGGGACAGGGCGCGGATTTCGCGGATGCAATCGGCAAAGTGCTGGGCACCACCATCACGCAGGTCGTCGCGGTCTACCGAGGTGATCACCACGTACTTCAGGCGCAAATCGGCAATGGCGACCGCCAGGTTCTTCGGCTCATCGAGGTCCAGCGGCTTGGGACGACCGTGGCCAACGTCGCAGAACGGGCAGCGACGGGTGCAGATATCACCCATGATCATGAAAGTCGCGGTGCCACCGGAGAAGCACTCGCCCAGGTTAGGGCAGGATGCCTCTTCGCAGACGCTGTGCAGCTTGTGCTTGCGCAGCAGTTGCTTGATGCGGTCGACTTCCGGCGAAACCGGGATGCGCACGCGGATCCAGTCGGGTTTCTTCGGCAGTTCGTCGGTGGGGATGATTTTCACCGGGATGCGCGCGACCTTATCGGCGCCACGCAGCTTGACCCCGGCTTCCACTTTCTTGGGGGCAGGGCGTGGGGTGACGTCTTGCGTCGCGATCAGGTTCGGCACGGCTTCTTGCACAGTTGTCATAATCAGTCGATTCCGCCCGTGAGGGTCGTCTGCTCAGCATAGTCGAGGTGCCTGACCAGCTGTCCACGCAGCCTTGTCCTGACCTCGTCAAGTTCGATCGGGCCTGCCAGGTCGCGCAGCTGGGTCATGGCCAGCCCCGCATACCCGCAGGGGTTGATTCGGCGGAATGGCGCAAGGTCCATGTCCACGTTCAGGGCAAGGCCGTGGAACGAACGGCCGTTGCGGATTCGAAGGCCAAGTGACGCGATCTTCGCGCCATCGACATAGACGCCAGGGGCGTCGGGCTTGGCCAGCGCCTGCACGCCGTAGCTGGCGAGCAGTTCGATGAGCGTACTCTCGATGCGGCTGACCAGCTCGCGCACGCCAAAACCCAGGCGACGCACGTCCAGCAGCAGGTAGGCGACCAACTGGCCGGGGCCGTGGTAGGTGACCTGACCGCCGCGGTCGGTCTGCACCACCGGGATATCGCCCGGTATCAGCAGATGCTCGGCCTTGCCGGCCTGGCCCTGGGTGAAGACCGCGGGATGCTCGACCAGCCAGACTTCGTCCTGGCTGTCCGGGCCGCGCTGCTCGGTAAAGCGACGCATGGCTTCCAGCACCGGTTCATAGGGCTGCAGGCCAAGATCGCGAAAACCGAGGGACGCGGGCATCACAGTACCATTTTCACGATGCCGGTGGCACGCAGGGCACTGTTGATGTCGTGCAGCTGGTTCTCGCTCTCGGCGACGATGTGCAGCTGTACCGTAGTGTATTTGCCTTCCTTGCTCTGGCGCTCGGCCAGGGTGGACAGGTCGACCTTGGCGTGCTTGCTCAGGACCTCGATGACCATGTCCTTGAAGCCGACAACGGTATCGCCGATGACCTTGATCGGGTAATCGGCGCAGGGGAATTCGATTTTGTGCGACTTGACGTCAGCTTCGCTCATGGCGCGTACGCCCTCGTAAGGCGTGGCAACAACAATGCCCCCGAGCGGTTGCGCGGGGGCATGGCCGGTCACGTATCAGTTGAACAAACCGTAGAAGAACAGGCGGATGCTATCCCACATACGGCGGAAGAAACCACCTTCCTCGACGCCATCCAGGGCGATCAGGTCGGCGCTGTGCACCACTTTCTCGTCCAGTTTGACTTCCACTTTACCGATCACGTCACCTTTGGCGATCGGAGCGGTCAGCTGCGGGTTCATGGTCATCGAAGCCTGGAGGCGTTTCAATTGGCCTTTAGGCATGGTCATGGTCAGGTCGTTGGCCAGACCCGCCTTGACTTGAGCGGTGGCGCCCTTCCAGACCGGCGCCTGAGTCAGCTCGGTACCCTTCTGGTAGAAGGTCTGGGTTTCGAAGAAGCGGAAACCGTAGGTCAGCAGCTTCTGCGTTTCGGCGGCACGGGCCTGCTCGCTGTTGGTGCCGAACACCACCGCGATCAGACGCTGGCCATCGCGAACGGCCGAGGCCACCATGCAGTAGCCGGCTTCCTCGGTGTGGCCGGTCTTCAGACCGTCGACGGTCTTGTCGCGCCACAGCAGCAGGTTGCGGTTAGGCTGCTTGATGTTATTCCAGTAGAACTCTTTCTGCGAGTAGATCGCGTAGTGCGCCGGATCTTCGTTGATGATCGCACGCGCCAGCAGGGCCATGTCGTGGGCCGAGGAATAGTGCTCGGGGTTCGGCAGGCCGGTCGGGTTCATGAAGTGCGAATTGGACATGCCCAGGTCGGCGGCAGTCTTGTTCATCATGTCGGCGAAGGCGTCTTCACTGCCGGCGATGTGCTCGGAAAGGGCTACCGAGGCATCGTTGCCCGACTGGATGATGATGCCGTGCAGCAGATCGCTGACGGTCACCTGGCTGCCGACCTTGATGAACATGCGCGAACCGCCGGTACGCCAGGCGTTCTCGCTGACGGTCACCGGGTCGTTCTCGCCGATCTGGCCACGACGGATGTCGAGGGTGGCGATGTAGGCGGTCATCAGCTTGGTCAGGCTGGCTGGCGGCAGGCGCTCGTCACCGTTGTTCTCGACCAGCACGTTGCCGCTGGACGCATCCATGAGTACATAGGACTTGGCTGCCAACTGCGGAGGTGCTGGCATCATCTGCTCGGCTGCAAAGGCAGCGGGCACGATCAGCAGCAGTACGGGCAGGCAAAGTCGTTTGGCAAGGTTGGTGATGTTCATCCGTCTCTCGTAAATCGCTAATGGTCTGATGTTCCGTGGGGATACCACGGCGTTTCAGTCTGCTTCGGGGCTGGCGGACAGCCCATGCCCCAAGGGGCAAAACCGCCATTGTACATGGCCGGACCTGGCAATTCATGAACAAACCGACAGGTCGGCATCGTCTTGCTCACGGGCAAACCCGCGCCGGAAGGTACTGCGTCGTCAGTCTGCTGTGACCAGCTTGGCCTGCCCCAGGTTCGCCAGGCGAATGCTGTCCTGCGCCTGCTGGATTTCACCCTGGCTGCTGATCGGCCCCAAACGTACCCGGTGCAGCGTTTGCTGGTTGCGCACGATGGAACTGATGAACACCGGCGCACTGACCATGGTGCTCAACTTCGAACGCAACAGCTCGGCGGCGTCCGGGTTGGCGAAGGCGCCGACCTGAAGGAAGCTGCCGCCGCTGTTGCCCGGTACGTTGTTGCCGGCCACCTGCACCGGCACCACGGGAGCAGCGTGCTGCTGCGGCGGCGGGGTCCATTGTTCGACACGCCCGGTGCTGGCGGGGATCGGCTGCGCCTGGGCGACCTGCGGCTCCTTGAGCATCAATGGCGGCTGCTGGCCCTTCTGCGCCCACCACTGCTGCGGGTCGATGCCTTCGACGCGCACATGGGCGGTGCCGATTTCGGCGTAACCGAGCTTCTTCGCCGCGGCGTACGACAAGTCGATGATGCGGTCCGAATAGAATGGCCCGCGGTCGTTGACGCGCAGGATCACACTGCGGCCGTTGGCCAGGTTGGTCACCCGCACATAGGCCGGCAGCGGCAGGGTCTTGTGCGCCGCGCTCATGCCGTAGAGGTCGTAAAGCTCACCGTTGGCGGTGTTCTGCCCGTGGAACTTGGTGCCGTACCACGACGCCGTGCCCTCGGCGCGGTAGTTGCGCGAGTCCTGCATCGGGTAATAGGTTTTGCCCAGCACGGTGTACGGGTTGGCCTTGTAGTTGCCGGTGTGCACGGTCGGGGTAGCGTCGGGAATCTTGTTGACGTCCACGTCCCACCAGGGTGCACCGTCCTTGTGAGCACGGTTGATGTCCAGGCCCGGCTGCGAGCGAACGGTGTTGCCGCCCCCCTGCGAGGTCGGACGGCTGGAAGAACAGCTGACCAGCAATACGCCGATGGCGGCGCAAGTCAGCAACTTGAAGGTATTGACTTTGAACAATTCGCGCATTACTTGACGCCCCGTGCCTGGACCAGCTGTTGCGAGAGCTGATGCACCGCCATGGCATACATCACGCTGCGGTTGTAACGCGTGATCGCGTAGAAGTTCTTCAGGCCCATCCAGTATTCGGGGCCGTTGTCGCCTTCGAGCCGGAACGCCGTGACCGGCAGATCATCGCGCAGCGCATCATGACTCGACCAGCCCAGCGCTCGCAACTCCCCGACCGTCTTCACAGGCTCGATGCCGGTGGTCAGGCCCTCGTCGACACGCGCACCGCTGACCTGGGCCCGGCTGACCACGGGCTGCCCGGCGACCCAGCCGTGGCGCTTGAAATAGCTGGCCACACTGCCGATGGCATCATCCGGGTTGTTCCAGATATTGATGTGGCCGTCGCCGTCGAAATCCACGGCGTAATTGCGAAAACTGCTCGGCATGAACTGCGGCAGGCCCATAGCGCCAGCATAGGACCCCTTGAGCGTGAGTGGGTCGAGTTGCTCCTCGCGCGCCAGCAGGAGGAACTCTCGCAGCTCCTTGCGGAAGAATTCGGCGCGCGGCGGGTAGTCGAAGCCCAGCGTCGACAAGGCATCGATGACCCGGTAGCTGCCGGTATTGCGGCCAAAGAAGGTTTCCACGCCAATGATCGCGACGATGTACTGGGCAGGGACGCCGTATTCCTGCTCGGCGCGGGCCAGCACGGCTTCGTGCTGGCGCCAGAAGTCGACACCGCGGGCGATGCGCGCATCGGTGATGAACATCGGGCGGTATTCCTTCCAGGGCTTGACCCGCTCGGCCGGACGCGAGATCGCGTCGAGGATCGCCTGCTTGCGCTGCACCTCGCGGAATACACCCATCAGTTGCTCGCCGGCAAAGCCGTAGTCGCGGGTCATTTCGCCAACGAATTCGGCCACCTTGGGCGAGCCGTCATAGTCGCCGGCATTGGCCTGCTGGACAGCGCCGAGCAGCCCCATCGCGCCGATCCACGGCATACAACGGGCAGCCCAGCCACGCACTGCTTGCATGAAATTCTTCACCTTTTTCAAACCTGTGCGATCCATTTGCGGTGCGTGTGGATCGACATCAAAACGCCAAACGCTGACAGCAGCGTCACCAACGAAGTTCCGCCATAGCTGATAAAGGGCAACGGCACACCCACCACGGGCAGCAGGCCACTCACCATACCGATGTTGACGAATACATAAACAAAGAAGGTCATCGTCAGGCTGCCGGCCAGCAACTTGCCGAACAGGGTCTGAGCCTGCGCGGTGATGACCAGGCCGCGACCGATCAGCAACAGGTAGATGATCAGCAGCAGACAGATGCCCACCAGGCCGAATTCCTCACCCAGTACGGCAATGATGAAGTCGGTGTGGCTTTCGGGCAGAAAGTCCAGGTGCGACTGGGTGCCCAGCAGCCAGCCCTTGCCGAACACGCCGCCCGAACCGATCGCGGCCTTGGACTGGATGATGTTCCAGCCAGTGCCCAGCGGATCGCTCTCGGGGTCGAGGAAGGTCAGGACCCGTTGCTTCTGATAGTCATGCATCACGAAGAACCACATCGCCACAGCCACCGGTACGGCCGCCGTCACCACGCTGATGATCCAGCGCCAGCGCAAGCCGCCCATGAACAGCACGAACGCGCCGGAGGCAAGGATCAGCAAAGCCGTGCCAAGGTCAGGTTGTCGGACGATAAGGATGAACGGCACACCGATCAACACCAGGCTGATTGCCACGTGTTTCAGATGGGGCGGCAGGGTGCGCTTGGACAGGTACCAGGCGATGGTCGCCGGCATGATGATCTTCATGAACTCCGAGGGCTGGAAGCGAATCACCCCGGGAATGTTGATCCAGCGCGTGGCGCCCATGGCGTTGTGGCCCATCACGTCCACCACCACCAGCAACAGCACCCCCGCCACGTAGGCCAACGGCACCCAGCGCGCCATGAAGCGCGGCTCGAGCTGGGCGATGATGAACATGGAAACCAGGCCGATGCCGAAGGAACTGGCCTGCTTCATCAGCAGGTCCCAGTTCTTGCCGCTGGCCGAATAGAGGACGAACAGGCTGCCGGCGGCGAGCGTCAGCAGAATGAGCAGCAGTGGACCGTCGACATGGATGCGCTGCAGGAAGCTGGCGCGCCTGCGCATCACGTCCTCGCTGGAAAGCATGCGATCGAAATTGTTCTTCACGGGGCCGTTTCCTGGGCGACAGTGGCAGTGGCAGGGCCAAATTCGGGCTTGAGCCGGCCGTTTTCGTCGAGCAACCAGGCGTCCATGACCTGGCGCACCACGGGGGCGGCGACGCCGGAGCCGGACTCGCCGTTCTCGACCATTACCGAGACCACGATCTTCGGATCTTCGGCGGGTGCGAAGGCGACGAACAGCGCGTGGTCGCGGTGACGCTCCTGGAGTTTGTTGCGGTCGTACTTCTCGCCCTGCTTGATCGCCACCACCTGCGCGGTACCGCTCTTGCCGGCGATGCGGTATTGCGACCCGAGCGCGGCCTTGCGCGCGGTACCGCGCGCGCCGTGCATCACCTGCTCCATGCCATGGGTGACCCGGGCCCAGTCGTTCTTGTCGCGCAGCACGATGTCTTCCATCGGATTCTCATCCACCGGCTGCTTGCCCTCGATGGTCTTGGCCAGGTGCGGACGGTTCCACTTGCCCTTGTTGGCGATCAGCGCGGTGGCCTGGGCCAGTTGCAGGGGCGTTGCCTGCATGTAGCCCTGGCCAATGCCCAGGATCAGCGTTTCGCCGGGGAACCAGGCCTGGCGGCGGGTGGCGCGCTTCCACTCACGTGATGGCATCAACCCGGGCGACTCCTCGAACATGTCCAGCGAGACTTTCTGGCCGATACCGAACTTGTTCATGTAGGCCGACAACCGATCAATCCCCATCTTGTGTGCAAGATCGTAGAAGTAGGTGTCGTTCGAGCGCATGATCGCCACATCCAGATCCACCCAGCCATCGCCGGTACGGTTCCAGTTGCGGTACTTGTGGTCATAGTTGGGCAGTTGGTAATAGCCCGGATCGAATACCCGGCTGCTGGCATTGACCACGCCGCTGTCCAGGCCGGCGATGGCCACTGCCGGCTTGATGGTCGAGCCCGGCGGGTACAGGCCGCGCAGCACGCGGTTGAATAGCGGGCGGTCGATCGAATCGCGCAGCTCGGCATAGGCCTTGAAGCTGATGCCGGTGACGAACAGGTTGGGGTCGAAGCTCGGCTGGCTGACCATCGCCAAGACCTCGCCGGTGCGCGGATCGAGGGCGACGATCGCACCACGGCGCCCGGCCAGCGCCTCTTCGGCGGCCTCCTGCAGCTTGATGTCCAGGCTCAGGACAATATCCTTGCCAGGAATCGGGTCGGTGCGCTTGAGCACCCGCAATACACGGCCGCGAGCGTTGGTCTCGACTTCCTCGTAGCCAACCTGGCCGTGCAGGTCGTCCTCGTAGAAGCGCTCGATACCGGTCTTGCCGATATGATGGGTGCCGCTGTAGTTCACCGGATCGAGGGACTTGAGCTCCTTCTCGTTGATCCGCCCGACATAGCCCACCGAATGGGCGAAATGCGCCCCTTGTGGGTAATGCCGCACCAGTTGCGCCGCCACCTCAACGCCGGGGAGACGGAACTGGTTCACCGCGACGCGGGCGATCTGCTCCTCGCTCAGTTCGAACAGGATCGGCACCGGCTCGAACGGCCGACGACCCTGCTTCATGCGGCGCTCGAACAGGGCACGATCATCTTCGCTCAGTTCGAGCACCTCGATGATGGTATCCAGCACCTCCTGCCACTTGCCTGCCCGTTCGCGGGTCATGGTCAGGCTGAAGCTTGGCCGGTTATCGGCAACGATCACCCCGTTGCGGTCGAAGATCAGCCCACGGGTCGGCGGAATCGGCTGCACATGCACCCGGTTGTTCTCCGACAGCGTCGAGTGGTAGTCGTACTGGATGATCTGCAGGTAATACAGGCGCGCGATCAGCACGGACACGAGCAGCATGATCGCCACCGCGCCGACCACGACGCGGTTGCGCACCAGGCGGGCGTCTTTCTCGTGGTCCTTGAGGCGGATCTGCTGCGGCATCGGACAGGCTTACGAAGTCATTTGTGGTAAGGGTGCCCGGACAACACGGTCCAGGCGCGATAGATCTGTTCACCGATGAGTATCCGCACCAACGGGTGCGGCAGGGTCAGCGGCGACAGCGACCAGCGCTGTTCGGCGCGGGCACAGACTTCCGGCGCCAGCCCTTCCGGGCCGCCCACCATCAGGTTGACCGTACGCGCATCCAGGCGCCAGCGATCCAGCTCGGTCGCCAGCTGCTCGGTGCTCCACGGCTTGCCATGGACTTCGAGCGTGACGATCCGTTCACCGGGCTGGACCTTGGCCAGCATCGCCTCGCCCTCCTGACGGATCAGGCGGGCAACGTCGGCGTTCTTGCCACGGGTGTTCAGCGGAATTTCAACCAGCTCCAACGACAGCTCGGCGGGGAGGCGCTTGGCGTATTCGTGCCAGCCTTCCTCGACCCACTTCGGCATGCGCGAGCCGACCGCGATCAGACGCAGACGCACGACGCTTCCTTATTCCCGATCCTTGAGTTTGTCGGTGAAGTAGTCGCTGGCGTTTTCCGGGCTGTGGTGCTTGGCATCAGCAGCACGGCTCTGCTCGGCGCCCAGCCACAGGCGCTCCAGGTCGTAGAACTGACGGGCAGCGGCGGTCATCATGTGCACGATGACGTCGTTCAGGTCCAGCAGCACCCAGTCGCTGTCGCCCTTGCCTTCTTCGCCCAGCGGCTGCGCGCCCTTGGCCTTGACGGCCTCACGGACCTTTTCCAGCATCGCGTTGATCTGGCGGTTGGAGGTACCGGTGGCAATGATCATGTAGTCGGTGAGGCTGTGCTTGTCGCGCACGTCGATGACCTGGATATCCTGGGCCTTGACGTCTTCCAGCGCGGCCTTGGTCAGTTCGACCAGTTCTTCGCCATTGATTTTCTGCTTGGTCATATAAAACTCGTTCAACTCGTTGTAATGAGGCGCCCTGCAGCGCCCTCAGTTGGACACACGGTACAGACCGTGCGCCTCGATGTAGGCCAGTACTGCGTCCGGCACCAGGAACCGAACCGACTTGCCGCTGGCCAGCAGCTGCCGGATCTGTGTGGCGGACACCGCAAGCGGCGTCTGCCAGACGAACGAAATGTTCCCCGCCGGGCCGGACATGGCGGTGGGATCGCTCTGCGAGCGCGCAGCCAGAAGGTTGCGCAGCTCATCGGGGGGTTCGACATCGGCATCCGGGCGTTGCAGCACCAGGATGTGACAGTGTTGCAGCAGCTCTTCCCAGCGGTGCCAGCCCGGGAGACCACAGAAGGCATCCCAGCCCAGCACCAGGTAGAGCTGGTCGTGCGCGTTCAGTTCGCTGCGGATCGACTCCAGGGTGTCGATGGTGTACGACGGTTTGTCGCGCGCCAGCTCACGGGCATCCACGCTCAAGCCCTCGACCCCTTGTACCGCACTGCGCACCATGGCCAGCCGGTCGGTGGCGGCCACCTGCGGTGTGTCGCGGTGCGGCGGCCGGGCGTTGGGCAGCAGGCGCAACTCGTCCAGCCCCATGAACTCGGCCACTTCCAGCGCGCTGCGCAGGTGGCCGATGTGCACCGGGTCGAAGGTGCCGCCGAGAATGCCGATACGCCGGACTGCCGGGGGCTTGCTCAACTCAGCAGGACCCGCGCAGCTGACCGTCGCCGATCACCACGTATTTTTCGCAGGTCAGCCCTTCAAGGCCGACCGGACCGCGGGCGTGCAGCTTGTCGGTGGAAATGCCGATCTCCGCGCCCAGGCCATACTCGAAGCCATCGGCAAAGCAGGTCGGGGTGTTGAGCATGACCGACGCCGAATCGACCTCGGCCATGAAGCGCCGGGCATTACCCTGGTGCTCGGTGGCGATCGAGTCGGTGTGGTGCGAGCCATAGTGATTGATGTGCTCGATGGCCGGATCCAGGCCATCGACGATGCGGATCGACAGGATCGCATCCAGGTACTCGGTGTGCCAGTCGTCCTCGGTGGCCGGCTTGGCGGCGATGATCGCCTGGGTACGCTCGCAGCCACGCAGCTCGACGCCCTTCTCTTCGAAGCGGCGGGCCATATCTGGCAAGAACGCCTGGGCCACGCTGGCATCGACCAGCAGCGTCTCCATGGCGCCACAGATGCCGTAGCGGTAGGTCTTGGCGTTGAAGGCAATGCGCGCGGCCTTCTCCAGGTCGGCGTGCGCATCGACATAAATGTGACAGATGCCGTCCAGGTGCTTGATCACCGGCACGCGAGCATCGCGGCTGATGCGTTCGATCAGGCCACGGCCACCACGCGGAACGATGACATCGACGAACTCGGGCATGCTGATCAGCGCACCGACGGCTTCGCGGTCGGTGGTTTCGACCACCTGCACCACGGCTGGCGGCAGGTCGGCCTCGGCCAGGCCGCGCTGGATGCAGGCAGCGATGGCGCGATTGGAGTGGATGGCCTCCGAGCCGCCACGCAGGATGGTGGCGTTGCCGGACTTCAGGCACAGGCTGGCGGCGTCGATGGTGACGTTCGGACGCGACTCGTAGATGATGCCGATCACACCGAGGGGGACGCGCATTTTGCCGACCTGAATGCCCGACGGACGGTAGCTCATGTCGCGGATCGCACCGACAGGATCCGGCAGCGCAGCGACCTGGCGCAGGCCGGTGATCATGCCGTCGATACGCGCCGGGGTGAGCGCCAGACGGTCCAGCAGCGCTGGCTCAAGGCCATTGGCACGGCCTGCGGCGAGGTCCTGTTCGTTGGCTGCGGTCAGCTCGGCGCGGCCTGCGTCGAGCGCGTCGGCGGCGGCCTGCAGGGCGCGATTCTTCTGCGCAGTGCTGGCGCGGCCGATCACCCGCGAGGCCTCACGGGCGGCGCGACCCAGGCGGGTCATGTAGTCAAGAACGGACTCGGTCATGGGTTCGGTGTCTTGGCGAAGGGGAAATCGGCTGATTATAACTGCCGCGCTCGGGTACGCCCAGCGGCGGGTGGCGGATGGTAGAAGATGGCAGCGGAAATATGTAGGAAAGATGTAACTACCAGTATCGGAACTGGCCGTTTATGGCGTCGACTCTTTCGCGGGCAAGCCCGCTCCTGCCAGGCGTGGCGTGGCCTGGGCAGAAGCGGGCGTCCCCCCGGGAAGATCCACCCGGTTACAACATGGTTCAGCCTCGATTAAGCCGTTCATTGCTATCATCCCTGCCCTCACCACCACGAACCGCGAATATGCCCGCCCCCTGCCCGGCCCTTGCCCTGCCCGACAGCTTCTTCGACCGCGACGCCCAGACCCTCGCCCGCGCGCTGCTGGGCAAGGTCATCCGCCACCGCCACGGCGACCTGTGGCTGGCCGCCCGCATCATCGAGACCGAGGCCTACTACCTTACCGACAAAGGCAGCCACGCCTCGCTCGGCTATACGGATAAGCGCAAGGCGCTGTTCCTCGACGGCGGACACATCTACATGTATTACGCCCGCGGCGGCGACTCGTTGAACTTCAGCGCCCACGGGCCGGGCAACGCCGTGCTGATCAAGTCGGCCTATCCCTGGGTCGACGCACTCTCCGATGACAACAGCCTGGCGCAGATGCAGTTGAACAACCCGGATGCCAGCGGCAACCTGCGCCCGGCAGAGCGCCTGTGCGCCGGTCAGACCCTGCTGTGCCGCGCTCTGGGCCTGAAGGTGCCGGACTGGGACGCCCGCCGTTTCGACCCGCAGCGGCTCTACGTCGAAGATTGCGCCGTCAGCGTGCCGCGTGTGATCCAGACCACCCGCCTGGGCATCCCCCACGGCCGCGACGAACACCTGCCGTACCGCTTCGTGGACGCCGAATTCGCCCGTTTCTGCACCCGGAACCCGCTGCGTCGGGGCCAGGTCGAAGGACGGGATTTCTTCATTCTGGAACAAGGAAACTGACACCATGAGCCAATGGCTCGACAGCCTGACCAGCTGGCTCAGCGCCAACCCGCAGTGGCTTGGCCTGGCCATTTTCCTGATCGCCTGCATCGAATGCCTGGCCATCGCCGGCATCATCGTGCCCGGTACGGTGCTGCTGTTCGCTGTGGCGGTGCTGGCCGGCAGCGGCACCTTCAGCCTGGGCGAAACGCTGCTGCTGGGTTTTCTCGGCGGCATGCTCGGTGACGCCATGTCGTACGCCATCGGCAAGTACTTCCACCAGAATATCCGGCGCCTGCCGCTGCTGCGCCACCACCCTGAATGGATCGGCAGCGCCGAAACCTACTTCCAGCGCTACGGTATCGCCAGCCTGCTGGTGGGCCGCTTCATCGGCCCGCTGCGGCCGATGCTGCCGATGGTCGCCGGCATGTTCGACATGCCATTGCCGCGTTTCATCGCCGTGAGCCTGGTGGCCGGTGCCGGCTGGTCGGTGGCCTACCTGCTGCCCGGCTGGGCCACGGGCGCAGCGATGCGCCTGCCCCTGCCTGAAGGGTTCTGGCTGGACGCGGGGATCATCGCCGGTGGTCTGGCCGTGCTGGTGGGCCTGAGTTTCAACGCAAGCATTCGCGACCAGCGCCACGGCACCCGCTTGATCGCAGGCCTGAGCCTGGTGGCCCTGGCGGGCGTGTTCCTCGGCTGGCCCTACCTGCACGAATTCGACCAGGGCGTGATGACCCTGGTGCAGGAGCATCGCAGCAAGGCCATCGACGGTGCCGTGGTCATCGTCACCCGCCTGGGCGACTTCAAGACCCAGTTCTTCCTCGGTGGCCTGCTGACCGGCCTCCTGCTACTGGCACGGCAGTGGCGCCATGCGCTGTTCGCCGGCGGCGCACTGATCGGTACCGCGCTGTGCAACGGCTCGCTGAAATGGCTGTTCGCCCGGGCACGCCCGGAAGTGCTGGTCGATCCGCTGACCAGCTACAGCATGCCCAGCGGGCACAGCTCGGCATCCTTTGCGTTCTTCCTGGTGCTGGCGGTGTTGGCCGGTCGCGGCCAGCCGCCGCGCATGCGCCTGACCTGGGTGCTATTGGGAGTGCTGCCAGCGCTGTCGATCGCCCTGTCACGGGTGTACCTGGGCGCACACTGGCCGACCGACATCCTGGCCGGCGCCCTGCTGGCATGCTGCGTGTGTGCGGCCAGCCTGACGCTGGTGCAGTATCGCGAGCCATTGAGAGCACTGCCGCAAAAGGTGTGGTGGCTGATCTTGCCGGCGTGTATCGCGCTGCTGGCGTTCTTCGCCATGCATTCGCTGCCCAAGGCGTTGCTGCGTTATCAGTATTGAAGCGATGCGCGCGAGTTACGCCCGCGACCTCAGGCAAACAACTCGCCCTGGATACGCTCCAGCAGCGTCTGGATCGCCTCCAGCCGCTGCACTGGCGAGTCGATCGCCAGCAGGTCGACCTTGTCCTCTTCCATGAACGGCAGCAGGTACGCCAGCTGGTTGGCCAGCGACTGGCGCCCGTCCACCTCGCGCGGCATGTCCAGCGCCTCGACCATCGGGTGCTCGCCCAGGGCCACCAGCAGCGCCAGCAGGTCATCGTCCTGCTCGCCCAGCGGGCTGTCCGCCTGATCGACCAGCCACTGCACCTCACCGACCATCAACTGGTCCCTGAGCACGTCGGTCTGCTCCACCCTGAAGCGCCGCACACCTTCGACACGGATGCCCAGCAGGCCGTTGTCCTGCTGCACGAAGTCGCGTATCAGCGCCTCGCAGCCGAACTCAGCGATGCCTGCCGGAGCCTTCCCCACTTGATCGCCCTCAAGAATGCACACCACCCCGAAACCTTCGCCCTGCTTCATGCAGCGGCCGATCATGTCCAGGTAGCGCGCCTCGAAGATCTGCAAGTCGAGCAAGCAGCCGGGAAACAGCACGGTATTGAGGGGGAACAGCGGTAACGTCATCTCGACTCCTCAAGCCACCAGACTGACTGCCAGCGGCAGGAACACCGCCGTGGCCACGCCCATCAGGCTCATCGCCAGCGCGGCGAAAGCGCCGCATTCATCACTTTCCTGCAAGGCCGCCGAGGTGCCCACCGCGTGTGCGGTGACGCCCAGGGCCATACCCCGCGCCTCGGGGCTGAGCACACCACAGCGCGTCAGCAGGGCCGGGCCGAAGATGGCGCCGATCACCCCGGTGATCAGCACGAATACCGCCGCCAGTGCCGCTACGCCACCGATCTGCTCGGCCACCAGCATGGCGATGGGCGAGGTCACCGACTTGGGCGCCATGGTCATCAGGATCATGTGTTCGGCGCCGAACCACCAGCCTAGCGTCACGCAGGCCAAGGTGGCGAACACTCCCCCGATTACCAGCGTAGTAAAGATCGGCCAGAACAGTTGGCGGATACGCCTCAGGTTGAGATAGAGCGGGACCGCCAGGGCCACGGTGGCCGGCCCGAGGAGAATATTGAGGATTTCGGTGCTGCGCTTGTACTCGCTGTAGTCGATGCCACACGCCAGCAGCACACCGATCAGGACCAGCATCGACACCAATACCGGTTGCAGGAAGATCCAACGGGTGCGCTCGTAGCCGGCGAGCACCAGTTGGTAAACCCCAAGCGTGATACCAATCCCGAACAAGGGGTGGTGAATGACGGCTTGCAGTGCACCCTGCCAGTCGAGGCTCATGGCTGTTCCTCGTGCTTGCCGTGGCGATGGATCAGCTTCTGCATCAGTACGCCGACGAACACCAGGGTGACCAGGCAGGAGATCACCAGCGCACCGGCAATGGCCCAGAAGTCGGCGGCGATGTCGCGGGCATAGACCATCACGCCGACGGCTGGCGGCACCAGCAGCAACGGCAGGTAACGCAGCAGGCTGCTGGCGGCCTCGTTGAGCGGTTTGCCAACTTCGCCGCGGATCATCAGGCAGGCCAGCAGCAACAGCAGGCCGATGATCGGGCCCGGCAACATGGGCAGTACCAGGTGATTGATCGCCGTGCCCAGCAACTGGAACACCACCAGCCAGGTCAATCCACGCAACAGCATAAGCATCTCCTTGGGGCATCGCGCGCCATTATAAGCATGCGTCCTGCCTGTATAAGGCGATATTCGCCGAAAAGGGAAGAACTTGACCGCAACGGTGCACCGTGGTGATCTTGCACCTTCGTACCAAAAGACAACCCGGAGAGTCGCGATGCCCTATGTACCTGTTGCAGAGCTTTCGCAGTACGTTGGAAAGGAACTGGGACGTTCCGAATGGCTGAAGATCGATCAGCAGCGCATCAACCTGTTCGCCGAGGCCACCGGCGATTTCCAGTTCATTCATGTCGATCCGGAGAAAGCCGCCAAGACCCCCTTCGGCTCCACCATCGCCCACGGCTTCCTCAGCCTGTCGCTGATTCCCAAGCTGATGGAAGACATCCTCGTGCTGCCCGAGGGCTTGAAGATGGTGGTCAACTACGGGCTGGACAGCGTGCGCTTCATCCAGCCGGTGAAAGTCGACAGCCGCGTGCGCCTGAAGGTGGACCTCACCGACGCGACCGAGAAGAAGCCCGGCCAATGGCTGCTCAAGGCCACCGTCACCCTCGAGATCGAAGGCCAGGAAAAACCGGCCTACATCGCCGAGCCACTGTCGCTCTGCTTCGTCTGAGGCAGCACCGGGGCCGTTCACCGGCCCCGGCCACGGCTGTCTCACACCCCGATTCTGCGGCATACTCGGCGCACCTTTGTGCTCGGATTACGCCATGCGCCCGCTGCTGCCCCTGACCCTGATCCTGCTGCTCGCTGCCTGCGGCGAAGGCGAACCGCTGTCGCCGCCGGACGCGCGCCTGCCCGACGGCGGGCGCTACCGGGGTGAGGTGGTCAATGGTCTGCTGCAGGGCGAAGGCCGCATCGACTATCCCAACGGCAGCTGGTATGCGGGCACGTTCAAGGACGGTCAGTGGCATGGCCAGGGTGAGTGGCACGGCAGCAATGGCGAGGTCTATCGCGGCCAATTCGCCGCCGGGCTGTTCGAAGGCCTGGGCGACCTGACCACCCCTGGCAGCCACTATGCCGGCACCTTCAAGCATGGCCGGCGCGACGGCGAAGGCACCCTCAAGCAGCACGACCAGACCTACCGCGGCCAGTTCAAGGATGATCTGTACGAGGGCGCCGGCCAGCTCGAACTGGCTGACGGCAGCCGCTACCAGGGCCTGTTCGCCAAGGGCAAGCCCAATGGCGCCGGAGTGCGCAGCGATGCCAGCGGCAACCAGTTCAGCGGCCACTTCATCGATGGTCAACTCGAAGGTGCCGGCACCTTCGACAGCGTCGAAGGCGAGCAGTACATCGGCGAATTCAAGGAAAACCGCCTCGAAGGCCGCGGCCGCTACGAAAACGCCGACGGCGATGTGTGGATCGGCGACTTCAAGGATGGTGCGCTCAGCGGCCAGGGCGAGTTGCTGGGCAGCGACGGCAGCCGCTACAAGGGCGGCTTCCAGGACTGGCGCTTCTCAGGCAAAGGCCATCTGCACCTGGCGGACGGCAGCCAGTACATTGGCGGCTTCGCCAACGACGTCTACCAGGGTAGCGGTCGGCTGATCCAAGCCGATGGCCGCGTCGAGGCCGGCCAGTGGATCAATGGCGTGCGCGTGCGCGACGACAAGGGCACGCTGCTGCCCGACCCGCTGGACCTTGCCCTGCTCAACCAGGGCAAGCTGCTCGACGAGGCCCTGGCCAAAGTACCGCGCTCGGCCCCACCCATCCAGCTGTACAGCCTGGTCCTGGCCGGCGATGGCCAGCAGAGCGTGTTCCTGCGCGAAGCCGACTATGTCAGCAACATGCTCAGGGTGCGTTTCGGCGCCCGCGGTCAGGTCACCCTGGTCAATCACCGCGACCACCTGGCCGACCGCCCGATGGCCACCCGCGAGAACCTCACCCGTGCAGCCCGTACACTGGCCGAACGCAGTGGCCCGGAAGATATCGTGTTCGTCTACCTGACCAGCCACGGCAGCCATGACCACCAACTGGTACTCGACCAGCCGCGCCTGCAACTGGCAGACCTGTCAGCCGACGAACTGGCCAACGCCCTCTCCCCCCTGAAAGATCGCGACAAGGTGATTGTCATCTCCGCCTGCTATTCAGGTGGCTACATCGCCCCGCTCAAGGATGAACGCACGCTGATCATGACGGCAGCGCGCCCCGACCGAGTCTCGTTCGGCTGCTCCGAAGAAGCCGACTTCACCTATTTCGGCGATGCCCTGTTCGCCCAGGCACTGAACCAGACCGACGACCTGAAACAAGCGTTTGAACTGGCGCGCAACAGCGTTGCCGAACGGGAACGAAGGGAAGGTTTCGAGGCCTCCGAACCGCAGATCTGGGCACCGCCACAGGTGCTCGCGCACTGGCAGCGCCTGCGTCGGCAACAAGCCGAGGAGGCCTTGAAGAACAAGGCCCAGCCAGCCGCGCCGGAGCAGGCAAAAAAGCCTGGAACCCGCTAAGCTGAGCTGTAACAAGGGAGAGACATCATGTACTTGACGCCTCAGCATGTCCTGCTTGCCGGAGCCACGGGTCTTACGGGTGAACACCTGCTCGACCGCCTGCTCAACGAACCCACCATCAGCCGTGTGCTGGCGCCTACCCGCAGGCCGCTGGCCGAGCATCCGCACCTGGAAAACCCGGTGGGTGACCCGGCGGTGTTTCTCCCGCAACTGGCCGGGCGCGTCGATATCGCCTTCTGCTGCCTGGGCACCACACTCAAGCAGGCCGGCTCCGAAACCGCCTTCCGTGCAGTCGACCTGGACATGGTCGTGGCCTTCAGCAAGCGCGCACGCGAGCTGGGCGCACGCCATCTGCTGGTGATCAGTGCAATCGGTGCAGACCCTAAATCATCGATCTTCTACAACCGGGTCAAGGGCGAGATGGAAGAGGCGCTCAAGGCTCAGGACTGGCCGCAGTTGACCATCGTACGGCCGTCGCTGCTGCTGGGCGAACGGCTCGAACCACGGCTGGCCGAGCGACTGGCCGGGCCATTCGCCCGGCTGATTCCCGGCAAGTACAAAGGTATCGAGGCCTGCACCCTGGCCCGCGCGCTGTGGCGCCTGGCACTGGAGGAAGAGGACGGGATCCGCGTGGTCGAGTCTGACGAGTTGCGCAAGCTGGGCAAGAAATAGCAATACCTTCCAAGGCCTCTTCGCGGGTAAACCCGCGAAAGGGCCGTTACAGGCCGCCACTGGCGTTGAATCCAACCCCCAGCGCCGTCAGCACCGATAGCGGCAGCAGCAGTGTATCGAGCAACATGCTCCCGGGCAGATCCAGCGCAGGATAGCCCGGTGCCTTGGCCCCGAAGCGATCCTCAGGGCAGCACCCGCCATTCATCACATACAGGTCCAGCCGAGTGCCGGCATACACCACTGGCGCCCCCGGCTGGTTGGCATCCAGCGTTCGCACTGTCGCGCAACCACTCAGGCAGCCCAGCAGCAGCAAGCCTGTCAGCACGCGCTTCAATCATCGACCCCGTAATGATGCTCGCCCCAGCGCGGCAACATGTCCTGGGGGATGTTCAGCAGGTTGAGCACTCGCGCGACAACGAAGTCCACCAGGTCATCGATGGTCTGCGGCTGGTGATAGAAGCCCGGCGCCGCCGGCAGGATCACCGCGCCCATCTGCGAGAGCTTGAGCATGTTCTCCAGGTGGATAGTGGAGAACGGCGCTTCACGCGGCACCAGGATCAGTTGCCGGCGCTCCTTGAGCGTCACGTCCGCCGCCCGCTCGATCAAGTTGTTGCAAGCACCGGTGGCGATTGCCGACAGCGTGCCGGTCGAACAGGGCACAACCACCATCGCCGCCGGGGCGCCGGAGCCCGAAGCCACCGGCGACATCCAGTCTTCCTTGCCATACACGCGAATCTGCCCATCGGCAGCACCGGTGTATTCGGTCAGGAAGGCCTGCATCGCCTGCGGCTTGGGCGGCAGCAGCACGTCGGTTTCGGTGGACATCACCAGTTGCGCCGCCTTGGAGATGAGGAAGTGCACCTCACGGTCCTCACGCACCAGGCAATCGAGCAGGCGCAGGCCGTATTGCGCCCCGGAGGCGCCGGTCATCGCCAGGGTGATGCGCTCCGGGCCGCTCACTTCAGGGCCTCGGCCAGCTTGCCGTGCAGACCGCCGAAGCCGCCATTGCTCATGATCACCACATGGGTGCCCGGACGTGCCTGGCCCTTGATCCGCTCGATGATCGCCTCGAGGCTGTCCGCCACCACGCTCGGCACCGAGCACTGCGCCGCCGTGGCGGCCAGGTCCCAGCCCAGGTTGGCCGGGGCGTACCAGATCACTTGGTCGGCGTCGTTGACACTTTCCGGCAGGCCATCACGGTGGGCGCCCAGTTTCATGGAGTTGGAGCGCGGCTCGATCACCGCAATCACCGGTGCCTCGCCCACACGCTTGCGCAGGCCGTCGAGGGTGGTGGCGATGGCGGTGGGGTGGTGGGCGAAATCGTCGTAGATGGTCACACCCTGCACCTCGGCGACCTTCTCCATGCGCCGCTTGACGCTCTTGAAGGCGCTGAGGCCATCGATGCCCATGGCCGGCACCACGCCGACATGGCGCGCGGCGGCGAGCGTGGCCAGGGCATTGGCGACGTTGTGCTGGCCAGTCAAGGCCCAGTCCACCACCCCTTGTGCCTCACCGTCGAACAGCACTTCGAAGCGCGAACCGTCCGGACTCAGCAGGCGCGCCTGCCACTGGCCACCTTCGCCAGTGGTTTGCACCGGAGTCCAGCAGCCCATGCCGATGACCCGCTCGAGCGCCTGCTCGGTGGTCGGGTGGATGACCAGCCCCTCACTCGGAATGGTCCGAACCAGATGGTGGAACTGCCGCTCGATGGACGCCAGATCCGGGAAGATATCCGCATGATCGAACTCAAGGTTGTTGAGGATCGCGGTGCGCGGGTGGTAATGCACGAACTTCGAACGCTTATCGAAGAAGGCGCTGTCGTATTCGTCGGCCTCGACCACGAAGAACGGCGTGCCGCCCAGGCGCGCCGAGACCGAGAAGTTCTGCGGCACGCCGCCGATCAGGAAGCCCGGGCTCATGCCCGCATGCTCCAGTACCCAGGCCAGCATGCTGCTGGTGGTGGTCTTGCCATGGGTACCGGCCACGGCCAGCACCCAGCGGCCCTGCAGCACATGGTCGGCCAGCCACTGCGGGCCGGAGACATAAGGCAGGCCTTTGTTCAGCACGTATTCCACGGCAGGGTTGCCACGCGACATGGCGTTGCCGATGACCACAAGGTCAGGAGCCGGCTCCAGCTGGGCCGGATCGTAGCCTTGGGTGAGCTCGATGCCCTGAGCCTCGAGCTGAGTGCTCATCGGCGGATAGACGTTGGCGTCGGAACCGGTGACGCGATGGCCGAGCTCCTTGGCGAGCACCGCCAGCGAACCCATGAAAGTGCCGCAAATACCGAGAATGTGAATGTGCATGATCGACCTCGCAAAACATCGAGGCAGGGTAGCCCAGGGCGAGGGAAATCGCACCCGCTGTTTCGCTCAACTGGCCCTGGCGATACCGTGTTTGCGCAGTTTTCGATACAAGGTATTGCGGCTGATGCCCAAGTGTTCAGCGACGCGGGTCATGTGCCAGCGGTTTGCCTCCAGTACCTTCAACAGTGCATCGCGCTCGGCACTTTCCAGCGGTGCACGATCATTTCTATAGGAGCGGGCTTGTCCCGCGATGGCGTCAGCACAGTCAACATCGCTGCCCCCGCTTGAGCCAGCGCGGGGCAATCCCATTCCCACAACAGTCTGGGGAAGGTCAGACAACTCGATGCGCTGACCATCGCACAACGCCACCAAGGTGCGCAGCACATTGCGCATCTGCCGTACGTTCCCCGGCCAGGCAAAGCCCAACAACGCCTCACGCGCCTCGGGCGCGATCTCGATGGCCTGCCCTTCGGCCTCCTGACTCAGCAGGAAATCCAGCAACTGAGCCTTGTCGCTGCGCTCACGCACCGCTGGCAGCGCAACTTCCAGCCCATTGAGCCGGTAATACAGATCCTCACGGAACGCCCCCTGCGCCACCCGCTCCAGCAGATCCCGGTGAGTGGCGCTGACGATGCGCAGGTCCACCGCCTGCGGCTCACCCCCGATCGGCACCACCTGACGCTCCTCCAGCACTCGCAGCAGGCGGGTCTGCAGGGCCAGCGGCATGTCGCCGATCTCGTCCAGCATCAAGGTGCCACCATCCGCTTGCAGCAGCTTGCCGCGCATCCCTTCCTTGCGCGCCCCGGTGAAACTGCCGCCGCGATAGCCGAACAGTTCACTCTCGATCAGGCTTTCCGGAATCGATGCGCAGTTGATCGCCACGAACGGCTTGGCGCTACGTTCGCTGGCCTGGTGCACGGCCTGGGCAAACGCCTCCTTGCCGCAACCGGTTTCGCCACGCAGCAATAACGGCACATCGCGCTGGTAAACCCGCAACGCACGATGAAAATCCCGTTGCAGGGCCGGGTCGAGCAGGCAGATGCCAGGCTCGGCACGCGGGGTGGCCAGCGGCAAGGACGCTGGCACCGACCACACCGGCTTGTGCGCCTGCCCGCGCACGCTGGCAAAGACCTGACGTCCGTCATGGGTACGCAGCGGCCAGGCCGCACTGCCTTGCGTCGTGGCGCGGCTGAACAGCTCGTCGTGACTGCAGGCGAAGAAGCGCCCAACCGACTTGCCCAGCACCCCGCCACGAATGCTGCCCAACAGGTTCAGCGCGCTCTGGTTGACCGCACAGACCCGGCCATCGCCGTCAAAGGCCAGCAGCCCCTCGCTGAACAGCCCGACTGACTCGGCCTGCAGATGAAAGCGCAACAACCAGTGATGCTCGAAGTGCCGCAGGAAATAGCAACTCTCGATCATCTTCGCCGAGAGGTTGACCAGCGCCATGGTATGGAACTGGCTCTGGCGCGAGACATCCGGGCGCGCCGAGGATACATCTAGCACGGCCAGCAGCTCGCCGTGCGGATCGAACACCGGGCTGGCCGAGCAGGTCAGCCCGGTATGGCGGCCACGAAAGTGTTCGTCCTGGTGAATGGTCAGGGCCTGGCGCTCGACCAGGCAGGTGCCGATGCCATTGGTGCCCTCGCGCGCCTCGCTCCAGTCTGCACCGAGCCACAGCCCGGCACGCTCGAAGATCCGTCGCTCGCTGGGCGCGGTGACGCAGTTGAGGATCACGCCGCGGGCATCGGTAAGCAGCACCGCGTGGCCCGAGCCGGACAACTGCTGATGCAGGCTGTTCATCTCGCCATCGGCGATCTGCAGCACCTGCTGCAGGCGTTCGCGACTCTCCAGCAGGCGCCCGTGCTCGAGCACCACCGGAGCCTGGGCCAGCGCAGGGTCGAGGTGATAGTCCTCGAGGCAGCGCAGCCAGGAGCGCGCGATGGACGGGTCGCTGGCCGGGCCGTGGGGCTGCCCGCGAGCGACCGTGAGCACCTGCTGGGCATGGCGACTGAAAGCGTTGCTCTGCATTTTTGTTGTTCTCCGCAGATGAAGCGTCCCGCCAGCATCCTCCTCCCGGGAACGCTTTGCAATGACGGCCCGACCGCCGAGTCAGCAGCGTCTCGCCAATGGCACAAAGTGTCACCCTGCCTGTACCGCTCTCGGCACAACACCCGCTCGAAGTCGCTCGACAACTGATCCAAGTCATTGATCGCAAAGGGCTGCAAAGCACTGGCCCGACCTTTGCTCTACGCTTTCCAACTCCCCAACAAACACAATAGCCAGGAGACACACCATGCGTTACGCACATCCCGGTACCGAGGGCGCCAAGGTCTCGTTCAAGAGCCGCTACGGCAACTACATCGGCGGCGAGTTCGTAGCTCCGGTCAAAGGGCAATACTTCGAGAACACCTCGCCGGTGAATGGCAAGCTGATCGCAGAATTCCCCCGCTCCACTGCCGAAGACATCGACAAAGCCCTGGATGCCGCCCACGCCGCCGCCGACGCCTGGGGCCGTACCAGCGTGCAGGACCGCTCCAACGTTCTGCTGAAGATCGCCGACCGCATCGAGCAGAACCTCGAAGTACTGGCCATCACCGAAACCTGGGACAACGGCAAACCGATCCGCGAGACCCTCAACGCCGACATCCCGCTGGCGGTCGACCATTTCCGCTATTTCGCCGGCTGCATTCGCGCCCAGGAAGGCGGCGCCGCCGAGATCAACGAAAACACTGTCGCCTACCACATCCACGAACCGCTGGGCGTGGTCGGCCAGATCATCCCGTGGAACTTCCCGCTGCTGATGGCCGCCTGGAAGCTCGCCCCGGCCCTGGCCGCCGGCAACTGCGTGGTGCTCAAGCCCGCCGAGCAGACCCCGCTGGGCATCACCGTACTGCTCGAACTGATCGGCGACCTGCTGCCCAAGGGCGTGCTCAACGTGGTGCAGGGCTACGGCCGCGAAGCCGGTGAAGCGCTGGCCACCAGCAAGCGCATCGCCAAGATCGCCTTCACCGGCTCCACCCCGGTGGGCTCGCACATCATGAAATGCGCCGCCGAGAACATCATCCCGTCCACCGTGGAGCTGGGCGGCAAGTCGCCGAACGTCTACTTCGAAGACATCATGCAAGCCGAGCCGACCTTCATCGAGAAGGCCGCCGAAGGCATGGTCCTGGCCTTCTTCAACCAGGGCGAGGTGTGCACCTGCCCGTCCCGTGCCCTGGTGCAGGAGTCGATCTACCCGCAGTTCATGGAAGTGGTGATGAAGAAGGTGCTGCAGATCAAGCGCGGCGACCCACTGGACACCGATACCATGGTCGGCGCGCAGGCCTCGCAGCAGCAGTTCGAGAAGATCCAGTCCTACCTCAAGATTGCCCAGGAAGAGGGCGCCGAGCTGCTCACAGGCGGCAAGGTAGAGCAACTCGATGGCTCGCTGGCCACCGGCTATTACATCCAGCCGACCCTGCTCAAGGGCAACAACAAGATGCGTGTGTTCCAGGAGGAAATCTTCGGCCCGGTGGTCAGCGTCACCACCTTCAAGGATGAAGCCGAAGCCCTGGCGATCGCCAACGACACCGAGTTCGGCCTGGGTGCCGGCGTCTGGACCCGCGACATCAACCGCGCCTACCGCATGGGCCGGGGCATCAAGGCCGGCCGCGTGTGGACCAACTGCTACCACCTGTACCCGGCGCATGCCGCGTTCGGTGGCTACAAGAAGTCCGGCGTCGGCCGTGAAACCCACAAGATGATGCTCGACCACTACCAGCAGACCAAGAACCTGCTGGTGAGCTACGACATCAATCCGCTGGGCTTCTTCTAAACCGAGGTGCGCCCTTCGCGGGCACGTCGCAGCGGCGAACCGCCGCTGCGACGTGCCCGCGAAGAGGCCCGACCTGCATCCACCAGATTTCAGGCCGGTTGGCGCGCTCCAACCGCTCTGGCTCGCTTCCTGCAACACAATCACCAAGGTCCGGAACCCCTTCCGGCCCGCAAAAAAACAACAGGTGAATCCATGCCAAGCGATCAATCCGCCGGCACGCCGGCAAGCTCCTCCGTAGATTTCGAGAAAGTCGGCTCCGACTATTTCCAGCAGCGTGAACTGAAAAAAGGCGCCGCAGGCTGGGTCCTGCTGGTGGGCCTGGGCGTGGCCTACGTGATTTCCGGCGACTACGCCGGCTGGAACTTCGGCCTCGCCCAAGGTGGCTGGGGCGGCATGTTCCTGGCCACGCTGCTGATGGCCACCATGTACCTGTGCATGTGCTTCTCGCTGGCCGAGCTGTCCTCGATGATCCCCACCGCTGGCGGTGGCTACGGCTTCGCCCGCAGCGCGTTCGGGCCCTGGGGCGGCTTTCTCACCGGCACGGCGATCCTCATCGAATACGCCATCGCCCCCGCCGCCATCGCCGTGTTCATCGGCGCCTACTGCCAATCGCTGTTCGGCATCGGCGGCTGGATGATCTACCTGGCGTTCTACATCGTCTTTATCGGCATCCACATCTTCGGGGTCGGCGAGGCGCTGAAGCTGATGTTCATCATCACCGCCGTCGCTGCGATTGCACTGGCGGTGTTCCTGATCGGCATGGTGCCCCATTTTGATGCAGCCAACCTGTTCGACATCGCCAAGACCGACGCCGTCGGCGCCAGCAGCTTCCTGCCATTCGGCTATGTCGGCATCTGGGCGGCGATCCCCTATGCGATCTGGTTCTTCCTCGCCGTCGAAGGCGTGCCCCTGGCCGCCGAAGAGACCAAGAACCCCAAGCGCGACCTGCCCCGCGGCCTGATCGGCGCGATGCTGGTGCTGCTGGCCTTCGCCTTGCTGATCCTGGTGGTCGGCCCCGGCGGCGCCGGCTCCGAAGCGCTCAAGGCTTCGGGCAACCCGCTGGTCGAGGCACTGTCGAAGGCGTACGGCGGCTCGACCTGGATGGGCGGCTTCGTCAACCTGGTCGGCCTGGCTGGGCTGATCGCCAGCTTCTTCTCGATCATCTACGCCTATTCGCGGCAGATCTTCGCGCTTTCGCGCGCGGGCTACCTGCCGCGCAAGCTCTCGCAAACCAACAAGAGCAAGGCGCCGGTACTGGCCCTGGTGATCCCCGGCATCATCGGTTTCGCCCTGTCGCTGACTGGCCAGGGTGACCTGCTGATCCTGGTCGCGGTGTTCGGTGCCACCCTGTCCTACGTGCTGATGATGGCCGCGCACATCACCCTGCGCATCCGTCGGCCGAAGATGGAGCGCCCGTACCGTACCCCCGGCGGCATCTTCACCTCGGGCGTGGCCCTGGTGCTGGCCTGCATCGCCGTGGTCGCCGGCTTCCTGGTCGACCCACGCGTGGTGATTGGCGCTGCCGTGATCTATGCGGTATTAATTGCCTACTTTGCTTTCTACAGTCGTCACCATCTGGTGGCCGGGACGCCGGAAGAGGAATTCGCCGCGATCCAGAAGGCCGAAGAGGCCTTGCACTGATCGCCGACTTACGCCGCAGGCCAGCCCTGCGGCGCTCTGGAGATTCTGTATGGCAAGTTTCGTACACACGGTAGGCAATCTGGTCTACCGCTTCGACAGCCTCAAGGAAGTCATGGCCAAGGCCAGCCCGGCGCGTTCGGGCGACTTCCTGGCCGGCGTCGCCGCCGCCAACGACGGCGAACGGGTCGCCGCGCAGATGGCCCTGGCCAACATCCCGCTCAGTCACTTTCTCAGCGAAGCGCTGATCCCCTACGAACAGGACGAGATCACCCGGCTGATCATCGACACCCATGACGCCGCCGCGTTCGCCCCGGTCAGCCACCTCACCGTCGGCGGCCTGCGTGACTGGCTGCTCAGCGAAGCGGCCGACGAAGCCAGCCTGCGCGCCCTGGCCCCCGGCCTGACGCCGGAAATGGCCGCCGCCGTGTCGAAGATCATGCGCGTCCAGGACCTGGTGCTGGTGGCACAGAAGATCCGCGTGGTCACCGCGTTTCGCGGCACCATGGGCCTGCGCGGGCGGCTGTCGACCCGTCTGCAGCCCAACCACCCCACCGACGAGCCCGCCGGCATCGCCGCCAGCATCCTCGACGGCCTGCTGTACGGCAACGGCGACGCCATGATCGGCATCAACCCGGCGACCGACAGCATCGCCTCGATCTGCGCCCTGCTGGAAATGCTCGACGCGATCATCCAGCGCTACGACATTCCCACCCAGGCCTGCGTGCTCACCCACGTCACCACCTCGATCGAGGCGATCAACCGCGGCGTGCCGCTGGACCTGGTGTTCCAGTCCATCGCCGGCACCGAGGCCGCCAACGCTGGCTTCGGCATCAACCTCAACGTACTCCAGGAAGGCTACGAGGCAGGGCTATCGCTCAAGCGCGGCACCCTCGGGCAGAACCTCATGTACTTCGAGACCGGCCAGGGCAGCGCGCTGTCGGCCAACGCCCACCACGGCGTCGATCAACAGACCTGCGAGACCCGCGCCTACGCCGTGGCCCGGCATTTCAAGCCATTCCTGGTCAACACCGTGGTCGGTTTCATCGGCCCGGAGTATCTGTACAACGGCAAGCAGATCATCCGCGCCGGCCTGGAAGACCACTTCTGCGGCAAGCTGCTCGGCGTGCCGATGGGTTGCGACATCTGCTACACCAACCACGCCGAAGCCGACCAGGATGACATGGACACCTTGCTGACCCTGCTCGGTGTCGCCGGGATCAACTTCATCATGGGCATCCCAGGCTCCGACGACATCATGCTCAACTACCAGACCACCTCGTTCCACGACGCGCTTTACGCGCGCCAGACGCTCGGCCTGAAACCCGGCCCGGAATTCGAGGCCTGGCTGGAACGCACCGGCATCTTCACCCAGGCCGACGGCCGGGTACGCTTCGGCGACAACCTGCCTCCGGCCTTCCGCCACGCGTTGGCGCAGCTCGCATAGGGACGACCATGGACCGACCTACCCCCACGCATGACAACCCCTGGCTGGCCCTGCGCAACCTGACGCCCGCGCGCATCGCCCTGGGCCGTACCGGTACCAGCCTGCCGACCGGGGCGCAGCTGGATTTCCAGTTCGCCCACGCCCAGGCCCGCGATGCGGTGCACCTGCCCTTCGACCATGCCGGCCTGCGCCAGCAACTGAGCGACCGTGGCCGTGACAGCCTGTTGCTGCACAGCGCCGCCGCCGATCGTCACCAGTATCTGCAGCGTCCTGACCTTGGGCGGCGCCTGAGCGACGACTCGGCACTGAAACTGCGTGAACACGCCCAGGCCAACCCGGGCGGCGTCGATCTGGCAATCGTGGTGGCCGACGGCCTCTCGGCATTGGCCGTGCATCGCCACACGCTGCCCTTGCTGAGCCGCTTCGAGGAACAGGCCGCCGCCGATGGCTGGAGCAGCGCCCCGGTGATCCTGGTGGAACAGGGCCGAGTCGCGGTGGCCGACGAAGTCGGCGAGCTGCTCGGTGCGCGGATGACCGTGATGCTGATCGGCGAACGCCCTGGCCTGAGCTCGCCCGACAGCCTGGGCCTGTACTTCACCTACGCCCCGAAAGTGGGCCTGACCGACGCCTACCGCAACTGCATCTCCAACGTGCGCCTGGAAGGCCTGAGCTACGGCATGGCCGCGCATCGCCTGCTGTACCTGATGCGCGAGGCCTGTCGCCGACAGCTTTCAGGGGTGAACCTGAAGGATGAAGCCGAGGTCCACAGCATCGACAGCGAAAACTCGTCCAGCAAATGCGGAAACTTCCTGCTCGGTGAAGGGTAGAAAACATGTAACCCAAGGCGGATTGCGCTTCTAGGCTGCCTTGGGGCAGCATGCCGGTACGAGGCAGCTTGCATCCCCCCGTTCCCACATGGACTCTGAGGCCTGCTCATGCGCATCATCAAGGCAACCCTGGAACACCTCGACCTGCTCACCCCGCTGTTCGTCACCTATCGCGAGTTCTATGGGCAACTGCCCTACCCGGACACCTCGCGCAGTTTTCTCGAGAAGCGCCTCAAACGCGGTGAATCGGTGATCTACCTGGCCCTGCCGGATGACGACAACAGCAAGCTGCTGGGTTTCTGCCAGCTCTACCCGAGTTTTTCCTCGCTGTCGCTCAAACGTGTGTGGATCCTCAACGATATCTACGTTGCCGAGGATTCCCGACGCATGCTGGTGGCCGACCACCTGATGCGCGAAGCCAAGAAGATGGCGAAGGAAACCAACGCCGTGCGCATGCGCGTATCCACCAGCAGCGACAACGAGGTAGCGATGAAGACCTACGAGTCCATGGGCTTTCGCAAGGATACCGAGTTCGAGAACTACGTCCTGCCGATCAGCCAGGATTGACCGACCGGGCTCATCTGAAATTGCTTGACGTGCCTCCTATTGCAAGCAACAGTCCTGTTCAGATCTGAAGGCCAGTGCCGTCCACCCTGCGGGGGACGGCTTACGCCGCCCCGTAACCCCCCGCTACAAACTCCCCGGGCATCTTCACGACTTCGCCGTATAATGCCCCATTCGTCATGTGTGAAAAGTTACCCATCCACCGGTGAACATGCCCACGCAAAATGACGTCGTCCGTCATCGCGCGCCCGTGGAAGCGGGTCAAGACAACAGGTGCTGTACATGGAATTCAACCCGCTGGACCTTATCCTGCATCTCGATGCCTACCTCGACCTGCTGGTGACCAACTATGGTCCCTGGATCTACGCCATCCTGTTCGCGGTGATCTTCTGCGAGACCGGCCTTGTGGTCATGCCCTTCCTGCCGGGCGATTCGCTGCTGTTCATCGCCGGCGCCGTGGCCGCGGGCGGAGGCATGGATCCGGTACTGCTCGCCGGCCTGCTGATGGTCGCCGCGATCCTCGGCGACAGCACCAACTACGTGATCGGACGAACGGCCGGGGAACGCCTGTTCCGCAACCCGAACTCGAAGATCTTCCGCCGCGACTACCTGCAGCGCACCCACGAATTCTACGAACGCCACGGCGGCAAGACCGTCACCCTTGCCCGCTTCCTGCCCATCCTGCGCACCTTCGCCCCGTTCGTCGCCGGCATTGCCCACATGCACTACCCGCGTTTCCTCGGTTTCAGCGTCGCCGGCACCCTGCTGTGGGTTGGCGGCCTGGTCACCCTGGGCTACTTCTTCGGTAACGTGCCATTCATCAAGCAGCACCTGTCGCTGATGGTCGTGGCCATCATCGTCCTGTCGCTGGTGCCGATGATCCTGGGCCTGCTGCGTGGCCGACTGGGCCGTACCGCCAAGGCCCACTGACCGTCCATGTGGTCGTTTAGCGCCTGGCGGCGCAAGCGCACCCTGGCGCGCTACCAGGTCGATCAAGCGCTGTGGCAGGCGATCCGTGACCGCCTGCCCCTGCTCGACGGCATCAGCGACGAGGAAGACCGCTGGCTGCGCGAGGCCAGCGTGCTGTTTCTGTACGACAAGCACCTCACTACCCTGCCCGGCGTCGAGCTGGACGACGAGCAGCGCCTGTTCCTCGCGGCCCAGGCCCAGCTTCCACTGCTGCACCTGGGCGAGCTGAACTGGTACCAGGGCTTTCACGAGATCATCCTCTACCCCGACGACTTCAAGAGCCCCCAGCGCCACCGCGATGCCAGTGGTGTCGAGCATGTGTGGGACGGCGAACACAGCGGCGAGGCCTGGCAGCAGGGCCCGGTGATCATGGCCTGGGCCGGCGTCGAGGCCAGCGGCGGTTGGGAAGCCTACAACCTGGTGATCCACGAGCTGGCGCACAAGCTCGACATGCTCAACGGCGACGCCAACGGCCTGCCGCCCCTGCACCCGGGCATGGACGTCAATGCCTGGGCCCACGCCATGCAGCAGGCCTACGACGACCTCAACCGCCAGCTCGACGCCAACCCTGACCTGGAAACGCCCATCGATCCCTACGCTGCGGAAAATCCGGCCGAATTCTTCGCCGTGACCAGTGAATACTTCTTCAGTGCTCCAGACCTGCTGCACGAGAGTTATCCACAGGTGTACCGGCAATTGTCGCTGTTCTATCGCCAGGACCCGCTGGCCCGCCTGACGCGCCTGCAGGCCGAACACCCGCAGTACCGCGACGCCCCCGCCTGATACGCCCGCACATCAGGCCGACCGTGGCATGCGCTGGCGGAATGTGCCTATAATCGCCGCCACTTTTTTGGTCAATCACGGGGGCAAAGCCCAATGAGCTACAGCAAGATTCCTGCGGGCAAGGACCTGCCGAACGACATCTACGTCGCCATCGAGATCCCTGCCAACCACGCGCCGATCAAATACGAGATCGACAAGGACAGCGATACCCTGTTCGTCGACCGTTTCATGGCGACCCCGATGTTCTACCCAGCCAACTACGGCTTCATCCCCAACACCCTGGCCGACGACGGTGATCCGCTGGACGTGCTGGTCGTCACCCCGTACCCGGTCGCCCCAGGCTCGGTGATCCGCGCCCGTCCGGTCGGCGTACTGAACATGACCGACGACGGCGGCGGCGACGCCAAGGTCATCGCCGTACCGCACGACAAGCTGTCGCAGCTGTACGTCGACGTGAAAGAGTACACCGACCTGCCGGCTCTGCTGATCCAGCAGATCGAGCACTTCTTCGCCAACTACAAGGATCTGGAGAAGGGCAAGTGGGTCAAGATCGAAGGCTGGGAAGGCGCTGACGCCGCCCGCGCCGCGATCACCAAGTCGGTTGCCGCCTACAAGGGCTGATGACTGCCTTGCCATGAAAAAGCCCGGCCATCTGTGCCGGGCTTTTTTATGCCTCTCGGATACAAACACCGTTTTCTTGCAGGTTTATCAAATGTCTCATCCAAAAATAAAAGAGAAATCCCACATCAGCCTGCAGAAGCAGCGGACAACAGCCTCAGATTCCCACCCTTAGCATAAACACCCTGTTTATTTCCTCTCCTCGCACCACAATCTAGACTCGCCGCCATGAACAATTCCGGTGACCGTCTCAAGACACTCCTGCAGGAATGTGGCCTGACCCCTTCCGACTTCGCCGCCCAGCGCAATGTCACACCCCAGCACGTGAACAACTGGTTCAAACGGGGTATTCCCCTGGCGCGCCTGGACGAAATCGCCGACCTGTTCTGCGTCTATCGCCACTGGCTGCGCAGCGGCGAAGGCCCCAAGCACCCGAGCCCGATCCTGCGCCCCGGCCTGCCACAGCCCGAAACCGCGCCCCCAGGTCATGGCGGCAGGCAGATCTGCGTCGATTTCCACCGCCTGCTCGACGGCCAGCTCATATCGGATCCGGAGCGCCACCTGCTGGTGTCGGCGCAGGCATTGGAGACGCTCGGCATCCTCCCGGAAAACGCCATTTGCCTGGACATGCCAGACGCTAACATGGCACCGCTGATCCCCATTGGCGCCGCCCTGGCCATCGACCGCAGCCTGACCCGCGTGGTCGACGGGCAGACCTACGCGCTGATGCACGAGGGCCGGTTGCGGGTGCACAGCCTCAGCCTGAACCATAACGGCACGCTGTGCCTGCACAGCCACGACCGACGCAACTACGCCGTCGAGCGCTATACCCCGGCCCAGCGCCACGCCCAGGGCATGCAGGTACTGGGTTGGGTATTCTGGTGGTCATGGTTCAGCCGTCAGCGGCCCGCATGAAACACCCGGTGCCAATTTTCGCTGGGCATCCCTGGCGAGCCCTAGTATGCTACGCGGCACATTTAGCCGAGGGTCGGCACAAGCCGCATCCCAGAGCACCTGACGACGCCCCACACGGCCGTTTGTCATCTTTTTCAGGCCTCGATGGCCAACCTGTTAAGGCGGTTGCGGCTTACCAAAAATTAGCCAAGCCCGTCCCCGAGAGCCGGCCACAAGCCGGCTTTTTACTGCCCGAAATCCAGCGCGCAATCCTTGCCCTTCGCGTCGTCTGCTACGCGGGTAGACTCGCTACCACGGCCCTGCCCCTGCTCAGGCGCAGCGCGTGACCAGTAGCCGTTCGCCGCGCAGTGTCACCTTCATATCCCCTTTCCCGTCAGCGTCCAGCAGACAGTCGGCAATCGCTGGCTCCAGCATCACCCGCACGCGTCGCCCAAGGGCCCTGGCCCCGAAACGTACGTCGTACCCAGCGATCAGCCAGGCCCGCGCCGACTCGTCCAACTGCACGCGGCGTTGAGGCCCCAGGCGCTGCGCCAGCCTGGCCAACTCGATATCCAGCAACGCTTCCAGCCAGCGCCCTTCGATGCGCTCGAACATGAGGATGCGGTCGATGCGATTGAGAAACTCCGGCTCGAAACGCTGGTGCAGCGCGCGCTCGAGCACCTGCGCCTCGGACTCGCCGAACAGCGCCAGCCATCGCCGCCATCCCCGACGCATCCGCTGCCCGGCCTCACGGGCCCCCACGTTGCTGGTCATGAAAATCAGGCTGTTGCGAAAGTCCAGGGTGCGGGTGCCGCCCGCCAGGGTCAGGCGGCCGCTTTCGAGGATGCCCAGCAGGCTGCGCAGCACCTGGTCGCTGGCTTTTTCCAATTCATCGAACAACACGATGCCAGGGCGGCTGTAGCTGCCGGCAATCAGTGTCTCGTCGAACAGGCTGATGCCTTCCTTGCTGCCCACGTAGCCCGGCGGCGCGCCGGTCAACGACGCGGCGTAATGCTCCTGGGCCAAGGTCTGCATGTCGATGCGACACAACGCGTCGGGGCGGCCATGGATGGCCTGGGCGAGCAGGCGCACGATCTCGGTCTTGCCGACCCCGGTCGGGCCCATGAACAGGTTCACGCCGAGCGGGCGCCCAGGGTCGCTGATGTCGGCCTTGAGCACCTTGAGCTGCGCCTCCACGGCCGCCAGCGCCACCTCCTGGCCGACGATACGCTGGCGCAGCAGGCTCATCACCTGCTGCGGCTCGAACACGAAACGCGAGACCGGCGCACACGCCTGCAGAGACGACATGCCTCAACCCACGCTGCGTTCTTGGCCTTCGTGGGGCAACTGCCCCACCGGGCAATCGGCTACGCCGACCGTACGCCGGGTGATGCGCTCGACATTCTCCTGGGCTTTCTGCGCATCCAGTACCCAGGTGCGGTAGAACTCGAAGGGGCAGTCGGCCACGCCCTTGTCGCCGTCGCCAGAGTCGAACACCCCGGTGTAGCCGCGGTGCAGCAACTTGAACAGGTGGTTCTGCGACTGGTCGTTGGCACGTGCATCGCGGATCTGCGAGATCGACAACTGGGCGTACTGGATACCCATCTCCTCTTCACCACACTCCCCCAGGGTACGGCCATCGAAGCCGATGATCGCCGAATGGCCAAAGTACGAGTACACGCCATCGAACCCCGCGGCGTTGGCCACCGCGACGTAGCAGTTGTTGGCCCAGGCCATGCTCTTGGACATCTGCACCTGCTGCTCCTTGGCCGGGTACATGTAGCCTTGGCAGCGTACGATCAGTTCGGCACCCTTCATCGCGCAATCGCGCCAGATCTCCGGATAGTTGCCGTCGTCGCAGATGATCAGGCTGATCTTCATGCCCTTGGGGCCGTCGCAGACGTAGGTGCGATCGCCCGGGTACCAGCCCTCGATGGGGCACCAGGGGATGCACTTGCGATAGCGCTGGACGATCTGCCCCTGGTTGTCGATCAGCACCAGGGTGTTGTACGGCGCCTTGTGCGGGTGTTCCTCGTGACGCTCGCCGGTCAGGGAAAACACCCCCCAGGTGTTGGCTTCGCGGCAGGCCGCCGAGAAGATCGCAGTTTCCTCGCCCGGTATGCTCGCGGCAGTGGCCATCATCTCGTCGTGGTCGTAGAGGATGCCCATGGTGCTGTACTCGGGGAAGACCACCAGGTCCATGCCTGGCAACCCCTGTTTCATGCCCTTGATCATTTCGCCGATCTTGCGGGCGTTATCGATGACTTCGGCCTTGCTGTGCAGGCGCGGCATCTTGTAGTTCACGACAGCAACGCCGACGGTGTCGGGGCTGCTGGAAATATCGCCGTGGCGCATGAAAACGAACCTCGTTCAGTGGCTGATCATCCAGGGCCGCGGCCCGGTCTTGCTCTTGAGGCCGAGTGGGTTGGCCTTGGTCGGCTCCACCGCCTTGCTTGGCGAACAACAACCACAGCCGGCCGGATGGCGCCGCTGCTGGTACTCGGCGACGGTCTGCGGCGCATGGGCGCTGCGTTCGTTGGTGGCGATGGCCTGGCGCTGGCTGGCGGACAGGGTGGCCAGTGCCGGCGCCGATACCTGCAATCCGCCGGCGGCCGTGCCGCAATACGGGCACTGGCACGGCTCGTGGCGCTGGGCGATCGGTCGCAGCATGCTGAAGGTGCCGCACTCGGGGCAGGCATATTCGTAGGTCGGCATGGCGGCGCCTCCTTACAGGTCCGGGGCGATCGGCAGATCGACGCTGCCGTCCAGGTGCCTGGTCGGGCCGCTGGCGCTGGGATTGATGTCGAAATCGAAGATCTCGGTCGGCAGCCACAGGGTGGCGCAGGCGTTGGGGATGTCCACCACGCCGCTGATGTGCCCCTGCACCGGCGCCGAGCCCAGCAAGGCGTAGCCCTGGGCCGGGGAATAGCCGAACTTGGTCAGGTAATTGATGGCGTTCAGGCAAGCCTGGCGATAGGCGACGTTGACGTCCAGGTAGTGCTGCTGGCCGCTTTCATCCACCGAGATGCCCTCGAAGATCAGGTAGTTCTTGTAGTTCGGGGTGATCGGGCTGGGCTTGAACACCGGGTTCCTGATGCCGTACTTGGCCATGCCGCCCTTGATCAGCTCGACTTTCATGTGCACCCAGCCGGCCATCTCGATGGCGCCGCAGAAGGTAATCTCGCCATCGCCCTGGCTGAAGTGCAGGTCGCCCACCGACAGCCCGGCACCCTTGACGTACACCGGGAAGAAAATCTTCGAGCCCCGCGACAGGTCCTTGATATCGCAGTTGCCGCCATGCTCGCGCGGCGGCACGGTGCGCGCGCCGGTGGCGGCGGCATCGTCACGGGCCTGGCCCTTGAGCTTGCCCATGTGCGCGGTGGCGGCCAGCGGCGGGTTGGCCAGTGGCGGTACGCGGGTGGGGTTGGTGTCGATCAGTTCCTGCTCGCGGCGGTTCCAGGCGGCGAGCATCACCGGGTCCGGCAGGCAACCGATCAGCCCGGGGTGGATCAGGCCGGCGAAATTCACCCCAGGGATGTGCCGGGAGCTGGTGAACATACCCTTGAAATCCCAGATCGCCTTTTGTGCGCTGGGGAAGTGATCGGTGAGGAAACCGCCGCCGTTCTGCCGCGAGAAGAAGCCATTGAAGCCCCACATCGAGTCGGCCTTGGCGCCGATGTCGAGCAGGTCGACGACCAGCAGGTCACCCGGCTCGGCGCCCTGCACGCCCACCGGGCCGGACAGGTAGTGCACGGTCGACAGGTCGACATCGCGCACATCCGAGGCATCGTCGTTGTTCTTGATCGCCCCGGCGGTCCAGTCGTAGGTCTCGAGGATGAAGTCATCGCCCGGCTTGACCCAGCAAGCCATGGGGATGTCCGGGTGCCAGCGGTTGTGGATCTGCTCGTTTTCGGTGGCGGGCTGGTTGAGGTCGACTTTGATCAGGGTATCGGTCATGGCAAAGCTCCTGGACAGTAAGGTTTAGTGCATTGCTGACAGTCTTGAACGCAGGTGCGGATCGGCCAATACGTCGGATGACGTAGCAGGCCCGCTACACCGAGAGGTAACGGCTGATGGTGGCTTCGTCGACGTTGGCGCGGGTCTCCTCGATCACGAAGCGGCCCTTCTCGATCACCAAAAAGCGGTCGGCAATCTCGAGGGTGAACGACAGCACCTGCTCGGAGACCACGATGGTCAGGTCGCGCAGGTCGCGGATCTCTTTCAGGGCGCGGGCGATGTCCTTGATGATCGACGGCTGGATGCCCTCGGTCGGCTCATCGAGCAGCAGCACCTTGGGGTTGGTCGCCAGGGCACGGGCAATCGCCAACTGCTGCTGTTGTCCGCCGGAGAGGTTGCCGCCCTTGCGTGCGCGCATGTCATGAAGCACCGGAAACAGTGCATAGAGGTCCTCGGGCACCTGGCCCTTGGCCGAGGCAGGCAGACCGGTCTGGATGTTTTCCAGCACGGTCATGCTGGGGAAGATCATCCGTCCCTGGGGCACGTAGGCAATGCCGTGCTCGACCCGTTCATGGGTGTCCAGGCCGGAGACTTCCCGGCCATCGACGCTGACTTGGCCGCGCCACTGTGGCAGCAGCCCCATCAGGCTCTTGAACAGCGTAGTCTTGCCCATGCCGTTACGCCCCATCACGGCGACGATTTCGCGCCTGGCCACCGCCAGGTCTAGGTCGTGGAGGATCTGGCTCTGGCCGTAGCCACAGGACAGTTGCTTGACGTTGAACATGCCGGCTTCCTCAGTGGCCCAGATAGACTTCGACGACCTTCGGGTTGTTCTGCACCGCCTCCATGCTGCCTTCGGCCAGGACCTTGCCCTGGTGCAGCACGGTGACCTTGTGCGCGATGCTCTTGACGAACTCCATGTCGTGCTCGATGACCAGCACCGACCGGCCCTGGCTGATGCGCTTGAGCAGCTCGGCGGTCTGTACCCGCTCGCCTACGCTCATGCCGGCGACCGGCTCGTCGAGCATCAGCAGGTCCGGGTCCTGCATCAGCAGCATGCCGATCTCCAGCCATTGCTTCTGGCCGTGGGACAGCAGGTCGGCCTGCTGCTCGAGCAGGTCACCGAGAAAGATCTCCCGCGCCACCTCCTCGACCCGCGCCACGACCGCCGCACTGCGCTTGAAGAACAGCGCGCCGAACACCTTGCGCCCGGCCGGATACGACATCTCGAGGTTCTCGAACACCGTGAGGTTTTCGTAGATCGACGGGTTCTGGAACTTGCGCCCGACCCCGGCGCGCACGATGTTGAACTCGCGCATGCGGGTCAGCTCCTTGCCGTCGAACAGGATGCTGCCGCTGGTGGCGCGGGTCTTGCCGCAGATCAGATCGAGGACCGTGGTCTTGCCGGCTCCGTTGGGGCCGATCACCACGCGCACTTCGTTGCGGTCGATGTACAGGTTGAGGTTGTCCACGGCCTTGAAGCCGTCGAAGGATACGGTCAGGCCCTCGATGGCCAGGACCGGCTTCTTCATCTCGAAACCGATGGGGCTCATGGCTGGGTCTCCAGGGAAGCAGGTTCAGGTGCAGCGCTCGGCGTGGCAGGGCGGCTCGCCTGCGCCACGGCCTCGGGCACAGGTGCCGGTCGTGGTGTACGCCGCAGCCAACGTGCCAGGGCCTGGCGCCCGTGGCTGTCCCACAGCCCGGCCAGGCCGTTGGGGAAGTACATGACCACGGCGATGAACAGCCCGCCCATCAGGTACAACCACAGCTCGGGGAGCGACTCGGAAAAGTAGGTCTTGCCGTAGTTCACCAGCAACGCGCCATACACCGCGCCCAGCAGCGACATGCGCCCGCCGACGGCGGTGAAGATGACCATCTCGATAGAAGGCACGATGCCGACGAACGAGGGCGACATGAAGCCGACCTGCAGGGCGAACATCGCCCCGCCAATGGCCGAGAACGCCGCAGCGATGCAGAACACGAAGATCTTGAAGGTCGCCACGTCGTAACCGGAGAACCGGACCCGCTCCTCCTTGTCGCGCATCGCCATCAACAGCCGGCCCAGCTTGGACCTCAGCACGAAGCGGCCAATGAAGATGCAGCCGAACAGCAGCGCGGCGTTGATGAAGTACAGGATCAGCTTGGCGCTGTCGGTACGCAGGTCCCAGCCCATCAGGGTCTTGAGGTCGGTGATGCCGTTGACGCCACCGGTCAGGCCCTGCTGACCGATGATCAGCACGGTGAGGATCAGCGCGATGGCCTGGGTGACGATGGAGAAGTACACGTCGCCCACCCGCCGCTTGAACAGCGCCATGCCAATCACGAAGGCCAGCAGCACCGGCACCAGGATCACCGCCAGCAGGGTGAAACCGAAGCTGTTGAACGGCACCCAGAACAGCGGCAGCTCGGTGAGCTGGTTCCAGTCCATGAAGTCGGGGATGCCCGGCGTGGTCTGGATCTTGGTGCTGACCGGGTCGGAGGCTTCAAGCTTGAGAAACATCGCCATGCAGTACCCGCCCACGCCGAAGAACACCCCCTGCCCCAGGCTGAGGATGCCGCCGTAGCCCCAGCACAACACCAGGCCCACGGCAACGAAGGCATAGGTCAGGTACTTGCCCACCATGTTCAGGCGGAAGGCGTCCAGGGTCAGCGGGAACACCACGAAAATCAGCAGCGCCAGCAGCGCCACGCCCAGCAGGTTGGGCTTGCCTGCCAGCATTTTGTCCAGAACGTTCATCGGCTCGCCTCTACTTGCGCACTTTGATGGAGAACAACCCTTGCGGGCGCAGCATCAGGATCAGGATCACCCCGGAGAGGGTCAGCACCTTGGCCATCGAGCCGCTGAGGAAGAACTCCGAGATCGATTGGGTCTGGGCGATGACGAAGGCCGAGGCCATGGTCCCGAACAGGCTCTGCGCGCCGCCGAAGACCACCACCAGGAAGGTGTCGACGATGTACTGCGCGCCCGAGGTGGGGCCAGTGGAGCCGATGGTGGTGAAGGCCGCGCCCGCCACCCCGGCCACGCCGCAACCCAGGGCGAACGTCATGCGGTCGACCTTGCGCGTGTTGATGCCCACCGCCCGGCTCATCAGGCGGTTCTGCACCGTGGCGCGCACATGCAGGCCCCAGCGTGAGCGATACAGCAGCACGAAGATGGCCGCCGTCAGCAACACGGTCAGGGCGATCATGAACAGGCCGTTGCGCGGGATCTCGATGGCGTCGGTGAGGTTGAACGAGCCCATCAGCCAATCCGGCGGCGTCGCACTGACCTCACGGGCACCGAACACCGAACGGAAGGTCTGCTGCATGACCAGCGACAGGCCCCAGGTCGCCAGCAGCGTATCGAGCGGGCGCTTGTACAAGCGGCTGATCATCGCCCACTCCACCAGCCAGCCGATGGCACCGGCGACCAGGAACGACAGGGCGATGGCGAAGAAAAAGTAGTACGGCTGGAAGCCCGGGGCGAAGTGGCTGGTCAGGCTGGAGCAGACGTAGGTGGTGTAGGCGCCGATGGTCAGGAACTCGCCGTGGGCCATGTTGATGACCCCCATCTGGCCAAAGATGATCGCCAGCCCCAGTGCCATCAACAGCAGCACGCAGAACACGGACAGGCCGTTGAACCCCTGCATCGCCGCGATGGCACCAAATTCCGATAGCCATTCCATGATGATGGTCTCCTGCTGTGGGATGGGAGCGCCGCGCCCCGGCATGCCAGGGCGAGGGCCGAGGGATTACTGGTAGCCCTTGGGGAAGGGGTTCGGCTCGATCAGGTCGGACTCGTAGACCACCTTGAACTGGCCGTTGGGCTGCACTTCGCCGATGCGCGTCTTGCTCCACAGGTGATGGTTCTCGTGCACCTTCACGTAGCCTTCCGGTGCAGTGGTGAGCTCGATGCCTGGCGAGGCGGCGACCACCTTGTCGACGTCGAAGCTGCCGGCCTTCTCCACCGCGGCCTTCCACAGCCATGGGCCGAGGTAGGCGGCCTGGGTCACGTCGCCGATCACCGCGTCCTTGCCGTACTTGGCCTTGAAGGCCTCGACGAAGGCTTTGTTGTTGGGGTTGTCGAGGCTCTGGAAGTACTTCATCGAGGCGTAGAAACCGGCCATGTTCTCGCCGCCGATCCCCAGCAGTTCGTCCTCGGTCACCGACAGGGTCAGCAGGGTCTGCTTGGCCGCGTTCACGCCGGCGGCGTTGAGCTGCTTGTAGAAGGCCACGTTGGAGCCACCGACCACGGCGGCGAACACCACGTCGGGCTTCTTCAGCTTGACCTTGTTGATCAGCGAGCCGAACTGGGTGTTGCCCAGTGGGTAGTAGTCCTCGCCGACCACCGTGCCGTGCAGCACGTTCTCGATGTGCTTGCGCGCGATCTTCATCGAGGTGCGTGGCCAGATGTAGTCCGAACCGACCAGGTAGAAGGTCTTGGCGCCCTTGGTCTTGGCGATCCAGTCGAGGCTGGCGAGGATCTGCTGGGTCGCCTCCTGGCCGGTGTAGATGACGTTCTTGGACTGTTCCAGGCCTTCGTAGAAGGTCGGGTAGTACAGCAAGCCGTTCTCTTTCTCGAAGATCGGCAGCACGGCCTTGCGCGAGGCCGAGGTCCAGCAGCCAAACACCGTGGCGACCTTGTCGTTGACCAGCAGCTTCTTGGCTTTTTCGGCGAAGGTCGGCCAATCGGAGGCGCCGTCTTCCTGAACCACCTTGATCTGCCGACCCAGCACGCCGCCTGCGGCGTTGATCTGCTCGATGGCCAGGCGCTCGGCCTGGATCGAACCGGTTTCGGAAATCGCCATGGTGCCGGTGGCCGAATGCAACTGACCGACCGTGACTTCGGTGGCAGTAACGGCCAGGCCGGTGCTATTGGCCTCGTCGGCCAGTGCGCCCTGGCTGAACACGCTCGCCGCCAGCAGCGACAGCGCGGCGGCGCCCAGCGCCAGGCGGCGCGGCAACAGACCTTTGGTGCGGATCAATCGTGGTTCCATGCTGCTACTCCTATGCGGTGGTGGCACCAGCATGGAGCTGCACGACAGCGACAGGTATACGCAGCCTGACGTAGCGGCGTACGTCATTTGACGTAGGGTGAATTGCACCAGCATGGGGCAGGATGCCGGGGCGACTGTCTTTGTGAGTCAGTGGCGGCCTCTTCGCGGGTAAACCCGCTCCCACAGGTACCCCGCTGATTTCGGAGCCTGCGGGGTACCTGTGGTCGCGGCCCCGACAATCCCGGGGCATGAAACTTGCTCGATTCCCAACCACACCCGCCAGGCACGGACCGCCACCACCGCAGGAGCCACCTCACCGTGCCAGCCCCCGGTACCCAGCGCATCGCCAAGATCCGCCGCGACTACAACCGCTGGGTCGCCGACGAGACCATGGAGGACTACGCCCTGCGCTACACCCCCAAGTCGTTTCGCAAATGGTCGGAAACCCGCATCGCCAACACCGCCCTGGGCGCGGTGTCGTTCCTGGCCCTGGAAGCGATCGGCGGGGTACTGGCGCTGAGCTATGGCTTCACCAACACCTTCTGGGCGATCCTGGCGGCGAGCCTGGTGATCTTCTTCACCGGCCTGCCCATCAGCTACTACGCCGCCCGCTACGGTGTGGACATGGACCTCCTGACCCGGGGCGCCGGCTTCGGTTACATCGGCTCGACCATCACCTCGCTGATCTATGCCAGCTTCACCTTCCTGTTCTTCGCCCTGGAAGCGGCGATCATGGCACTGGCCCTGGAGATGTACTTCCACATCCCGCTGGCCTTCGCCTATGTCATCTGCTCGCTGCTGGTGATTCCGCTGGTCGCCTATGGCGTGACCCTGATCAGCCGCCTGCAACTGTGGACCCAGCCCCTGTGGCTGGTGCTGCTGGTGCTGCCCTACCTGTTCGTGCTGCTGAAAAACCCCCAGGCCTTCAGCGACTGGACCAGCTTCCAGGGCCGTAGCGCCAGCGGCGGCGATTTCAATCTGCTGGCGTTCTGCGCCGCCTGTACCGTGGCGCTGTCGCTGGTGACGCAGATCGGCGAGCAGGTCGACTACCTGCGCTTTCTCCCCGAAAAGACCGCGGCCAACCGAAAGCGCTGGTGGGCCGCACTGCTGTGTGCCGGCCCCGGCTGGATCGTCCCGGGCGCGCTGAAGATGGCCGGCGGCGCCTTCCTGGCGTTTCTTGCCCTGCAGCACGAGATCCCCATCGAGCACGCCGCCGAACCCACGCAGATGTACCTGGTGGCCTTTCATTACGTGTTCGCCTCACCGGAGTGGGCACTGGGGGCGATGGTACTGTTCGTGTTCGTCTCGCAGATGAAGATCAACCTGACCAACGCCTATGCCGGCTCCCTGGCCTGGTCGAACTTCTTCGCCCGGGTCACCCACAGCCACCCTGGGCGCGTGGTATGGCTGGTGTTCAACGTGGCGATCGCCCTGATGCTGATGGAACTGGGCGTGTTCGATGCCATCGAGCAGGTACTCGGGCTCTACGCCAATATCGCCACGGCCTGGATCGGCTCGGTGGTCGCCGACCTGGTGATCAACAAACCCCTGGGGCTGTCACCGAAACACATCGAGTTCAAACGCGCGCACCTGTACGACATCAACCCGGTGGGCGTCGGTTCGATGCTGATTGCCTCACTGCTGTCCATGCTCGCCCACGTCGGCCTGTTCGGCGCCCTGGCCCAGGCCGCGCCGCCGCTCATCGCCCTGGCCACGGCGCTGCTGGCGACCCCCGTGCTGGCGGTGCTCACGCGCAGCCGCTACTACGTCGCCCGCAGCAGCGACCCGCTGCAGTTGCAGCCTCTGACACCGCTCACCCAGGTCACCTGCGGCCTGTGCAGCAACCCGTTCGAAAGCGCCGACCTGGCGTTCTGCCCAGCCTACGCCACGCCGATCTGCTCGTTGTGCTGTTCGCTGGACGCCCGTTGTGGCGACCGCTGCAAATCTCCACAGGCACGGCTGTCGGCACAGTTCGAGAGCCTGCTGCGCTGGCTGCTGCCCAACACCGAACTGCCGCGCCTGCACACGCGCCTGATGCACTATCTCGGCCTGCTGCTGGTGTTGATCCTGCTGCTCAGTGGCGCCCTCGCACTGATCTACGGCCAGGCCTCGCAGCCCCTGCCCGTCTCGGCCCAGGCCACCCTGCAGCAAGCGTTCTTCAAGGCCTTTCTGGTGCTGTCGGTGCTGGCGGCGATCCTCGCCTGGTGGACCGTGCTGACCCGCGAGAGCCGCCACGTGGCCCAGGAAGAGTCGAACCGCCAGACACAGTTACTGATGCAGGAGATCGCCGCGCACCGGGTCACCGACCAGGCCCTGCAGGACGCCAAGGAAGCCTCCGAGGCCGCCAACGCGGCCAAGAGTCGCTACATCACCGGGTTGTCCCACGAGCTGCGCACGCCGCTCAACAGCATCCTCGGTTTCACCCAGGTCCTGCAGCGTGACGCGGCCATGCCGGCCCAGCACCAGGATGCTCTGGCGACCATCCTGCGCAGCGGCTCGCACCTGTTGTCGCTGATCGACGGCCTGCTCGACGTGGCCAAGATCGAGGCCGGCAAGCTGCGCCTGGAGCAAACCGAGATCCCCTTCCCCGAACTGCTCCACGACCTGGAGCTGATGTTCACCCCGCAAGCACGCGACAAAGGCCTGCGCTTTCACCTGGAGCCGCTCGGTGCGCTACCGGCGGTGGTACGCGGCGACGAGAAACGAGTGCGGCAGATCCTCATCAACCTGCTCGGCAATGCGGTCAACTTCACCGACAGCGGTGAAGTGCGTCTGCGTGTGGGCTACCTGCGCGAAACTGCGACCTTCGAAATCATCGACACCGGCATCGGCATCGACCCTGGCCAGCTCGAGCGACTCTTCCAGCCATTCGAGCGCGGCGACCTGATGCGCCAGGACAAGGGGGTTGGCCTGGGCCTGACCATCACCCGCATGCTCACCTCGCTGATGGGCGGCGAACTGCAGGTGCGCAGCGAGCGGGACAAAGGCACCTGCTTCCAGGTGCGCCTGTATCTGCCCCAGGTGCGCGCACCGCAGGCGGTGGTGCATGTGGCCCACGACATCATCGGCTACGACGGCCCCCCGCAGCGCGTGCTGGTGGTGGACGACCACGTCGACCACCGCAAGGTGCTCAGCGGCATGCTCACGCCGCTGGGGTTCGAGGTGGTGCAGGCCAGTAATGGCCATGAAGCGATCCGCCAGGTCGCCCTGCTCGGCCCGGACCTGATCCTCATGGACCTGTCGATGCCCGGCATGGATGGCTGGGACACCAGTCGGCTGATCCGTCGCAACGCCTTGTCCAAGGCTCCGATCATCGTCATCTCGGCCAACGCCCTCAACGACGAGCGCGCCCTGGCCAGCACCTGCAACGACTACCTGGCAAAGCCCGTGCGCACCCCCGACCTGCTCGAGCGCATCCAGCGCCAGCTCGGCCTGCAGTGGCGCCGCCGCCAGGCCACAGGCGCCTGCACGCAACGCGTGTTGCCGGCCTACGCCGAGCTGGTGGCCCTGGGCGAGCTCAGCGCCATCGGCCATGTGCATGGCATCAAGGCCCGGCTCGATGCAATCCAGGCCGAGGCGCCCGAGACGGCAGCCTTCCTCGACACGCTACGCCCGCTGCTGCGGCAATTTCGCCTGGACGAACTCACCCGCACTCTCAAGGAGGCCGAAGATGAATGCGCTGACCACCGCCCCTGAACCTGGCGTCGTGCTGATCGTAGACGACACCCCGGACAACCTCGCGCTGTTGTCCGACGCCCTCAACGACGCCGGACACATGGTGCTGGTCGCCCTCGATGGCCTGAGCGCATTGAACCGCATCGAACGCCGACGCCCGGACCTGATCCTGCTCGATGCGATGATGCCGGGCCTGGACGGTTTCGAGACCTGCCGGCGCATCAAGGCGCAGCCCGCCAGCAGCGACATCCCGGTGCTGTTCATGACCGCCCTCACCGAAAGCGCACATGTGGTGCAAGGCTTCGAAGTCGGTGGCAGCGACTACGTGACCAAGCCGATCCGCATCGACGAAGTATTGGCCCGCGTTGCCGCCCATCTGCGCACCTCTCGCTCGTTGCTGTCGGCACGCGCAGCCTCGCAGCCTGCAACCCTGAGCCTGGACGATGCGCCGGCCAGCCGGTTGCTGTCGGCGCGTTTCCAGTTGACCGGACGCGAAGTCGAGGTGCTGCGCTGGGTGGCCTGCGGCAAGACCAACCGCGACATCGGTACCATCCTCGACCTGAGCCCACGCACCGTGAACAAGCACCTGGAGCATGTGTACATCAAGCTGGGGGTGGAAACCCGTACCGCCGCCACCGCGGTGGTGCTGGCGGCGCTGAGCCGCGATGGCAGCACCCTGGACAATGTGCTTGCCTGAGCGGGCCTCTTTGCGGACAAGTCGGGGCGCCGAACCGTCGCACCCACAAAGGACGGAGGCCCCCGCGACAGGGTCGATACCTCAGCCCAGCAGGACCTGCTGGATGCGCTCCAGCCCCCAGTCCAGCTCCTCGCGGCTGATGCACAGCGGCGGCGCGATGCGCAGCACGGTCTCGTGGGTTTCCTTGGCCAGCACGCCCAGCGCCATCAGTGCCTCGCAGTATGGCCGCGCCGGGCGATCCAGCTCGATCCCGACCCACAGCCCACGGCCACGGATATCACGCACGAACGGCACGGCCATCTCACGCAAGCGCTGTTGCAGGTAGGCGCCAAGCTCGGCACTGTTGTGCGCCAGTTGCTCGTCTTCCAGCACGCGCAGCGCCTCCAGGCCTACCGCTGCCGCCAGCGGATTGCCGCCGAAGGTCGAACCATGGCTGCCGGCATCGAACAGGTCCATCAATGCGTGATCGGCGATGAACGCCGAGACCGGCAGGATCCCGCCGCCCAGCGCCTTGCCGACGATCAGGCCATCCGGGCGAATGCCCTCGTGCTCGAAGGCGAAGGTCTTGCCGGTACGCCCAAGGCCGGACTGGATCTCGTCAAGAATCAGCAGGGTGTTGGTGGCGTCGCACAGCTCGCGCAACTGACGCAGGAACCCCTGTGGCGGCACGCGAATGCCGGCCTCGCCCTGGATCGGCTCGATCAGCACGGCGCAGGTATCCGGACCGATGGCTGCACGGAAGCTATCGATATCGCCGAAGGTCGCCGTGTCGAAACCGTCGCTGAACGGGCCGAAGCCATCCTTGTACTGCGGCTCGGTGGAGAACCCGACGATGGTAGTGGTGCGACCATGGAAGTTGTCGGTGGCAGTGACGATACGCGCCTTGTCACGGGCGATGCCCTTGACCCGATAGCCCCAGCGACGCGCGGCCTTGATCGCGGTCTCCACCGCCTCGGCACCGCTGTTCATCGGCAAGGCGGCCTCGAAGCCGGCGATCTCGCACAGGGCTTCGAGGAAGTGACCGAGGGTTTCGGAGTGGAAGGCTCGCGATACCACGCTGACCTTCTGCAACTGGGCGATGGCGGCAGCGACGATGCGCGGGTGGGCGTGGCCATGGCTGACCGCCGAGTAGGCCGACATCATGTCCAGGTAGCGCTTGCCGTCGCAGTCCTCGACCCAGACACCCTGGGCACGGCTGATGGCCACCGGCAGCGGCGAGTAATTGTTGGCGCCGAAGCGCTGTTCACGGTCGATGATACGGGTGATGTTCATGAAAACTCCTGATCAGGCGCTGAGCAGCTTGCCGGTGCGAATGGGGGTGGTGCCGGTGACGCGTCCCAGCGGATCGCCAGGGCGCACGAAGCGCACGTCGCGGCGCATGTACAACACGCCAGCGGTGGCGCTGCGGACCGTGGTCACCTCGCCGCTGAGCGGGTCGATCAGGTCGAACATCGGTTCGCCCGGCTGCACCTGGGTGCCCAGGGCAACGCGGTGCACCAGCACGCCACCGACCGGGGCGATGAACTGCTCGCTGCCAGCCAGCGGGGTGCCCGGCCACCGCAGTTCCGGCAGCGCTGCCGGCTCGCCGCTGATGAAGCCGGCATGGCACAGGTAGTCGATGATCGCGCTGGCATCCTGTTGCGCCAGGGCGCTATCGACGTCGCGCTGGCCACGGTGCTCGACGGTCACGCAGGCATTACCCAGCGGGATCGGGTAGGCGCCTTGCAGACGCTCGCGCAGGCGCCACCAGATCAGACTCAGCGCCTCGTCGAACGACAGCGCCTGGGAGTCCACCGACAGCAGCGAAGCCTTCGCGCCAATGTAGCGGGCCAGCGGCTCGACCTGCTCCCAGCTCCACTCGGAGGTGTACAGGTGCATCACCGCCTCACGCGAGCAGTGCAGGTCCAGGACCAGGTCGGCATCGTGTGCCAGCAGCATCAGCCGACGCTGCAGCGACGCCATTTCATCGCGCGGGGCGATCGCCTCCAGGCTTTGCTGCCAGGCGGCGCGCACAGCCTTGAGGTTGTGTTGGGAATCGTCGGTGAGTTCCCCTTCCACCCGCTGCAGGATCGCCTCGAGCGGGAAGGGAAAATCACGGTTGTAGTTGCGCCCGCTGGCCAGTTCGAAACGTCCGCTCGGCGCGCCCATGACGAACTGGGCGAGCCCTGCCGGGTTGGCCACCGGCACCAGGACGATCTGTGCCGTCAGCCGGCCAGCCGCCTCCAGCGCCAGTAGGCGCTGGCGCAGGTCGGTGGCGACCAGCATCGCCGGCGTTTCGTCGGCGTGCAGGCAGGCCTGGATGTACACCTTCCTGGTGTAGACGTCCGGCCCAAAGTGCTCGCTGACGATCTCGCGTTGGGTGCCGTGGGTGGCAGTGAGCAGTGGATGTGCGATTCGTTTCATACAGAATTCCATGGCCGCGGGCGGCGTCGTTCATGAAGCAGAAGGCAAGCCACCTCCCGCGGGAAACCCGGCGCTACCAGAGCGCCCAGGTGTACCCCACGATGAAGCGGTTCTCGTTGATGTCGTTGGCATAGCTGGAGTTGAGCTGGGCGTTGCGCCAGCGCAAGGACAAGCCCTTGACCAGGCCGGACTGCACCACGTAGCCGATATCCAGGTCGCGCTCCCACTCACGGCCCTGCTCGCCGACCAGCTTGGTGGTTTCGATGCCCCAGCCCTGGGCGTAGCGCATGCCGAAGGTCAGGCCCGGCACGCCGAGGGCGGCGAAGTCGTACTCGTAGCGGGCATGCCAGGCACGCTCGTTGGTCTGCGAGAAGTTGACCAATTGATACTCGGTGAACAGGTAGGTGTTGGCGCCATCGACATACGGGAACGGGGTGTCGCCGTACTGCTTCTGGTAGCCCACGCCGAAGTTGTGGCCAGCCCACTCATAGCTGAAGCGAGTGCTCAGCGCGCGGTTGTCGACCTTGCCGGCCAGGCCTACGCCGTCCTTGTCGGCATCCCAGTAGCGCAACTCGCTGCGCACGGTGCCGGGGCCGAACTTGAAGGCATGCTTGAGGCCGAAGAAGTGCTGCTGGTAGAGGCGCTCGAGCTCGCCGTAGTAGTAGCTCAGCTGCAGATCCGGCAGCAGGTTGTAGTCACCGCCCGCGTAGCGGAACTGATTGCTGGTGGCGGCTTTGTAGGCGCCGTTCTGGGCGGTCATGCTCATGGTTTCGCGGTCGGTCGACTCGCGGTCACGCATGCGGTCGAACTGGCCCAGACCCAAGGTCAGGTTGGAAATGTCCTTGGAGCTGACGGTCGCGCCCTGGAAGGTCTGCGGGAACAGACGGCTGGTGTTGGGTTGCAACACCGGCAGCTTGGGCACCTGCTCGCCGACGCGCAGCTCGGTCTTGCTGATGCGCACCTTGCCGGCCACGCCGAGCTTGGAGTACTCGTCGGCGGCACGTCCGTCACTGCCCTTGGGCAGCAGGCCGGTGCCGGAACGGTCGGGGCTGGAGTCCAGCTTCACGCCCAGCATGCCGGTGACATCCAGGCCGAAGCCGACGGTGCCTGGGGTGTAGCCGGAGATGAAATTGAAGGTGAAACCCTGCGCCCATTCGTCACGCTTGGACTGCTTGGCGGCCTCGCGGTAATCGCGGTTGAAGTAGTAGTTCTTGGTATCCAGGTTGGCGCTGGAGTCCTTGAAGAAGTCGGCCATGGCCGCCCCCGGCAGGACCGTGACGACGCTCGCGCCCATCAGGATTTTCTTGAAATCTCGGTTCATGTCTGTGCTCCCCACCTTCTTGCTTTTTTCGTTGTTGGATGTTTTGAAGGCATGACTTCCCCCTGGGCGCTCAACCGGGGGTTGGCGCCATCCGAGGAAGGTGAATCAAGGTTTGTGGATCAGCTCGTCGCAGGCGTCTGGCGCAGCCTGAAACCGCCACCTTCGAGCTTCTCCAACGGGCACGACGCTGCCAGCAATTGCCGGGTATAGGCATGCTGAGGGCGATCGAAGATCTCGTCGCGCGGCCCGATTTCCACCACATCGCCCTGGCACATCACCGCGACCCGGTGAGCGATGCGCTCCACCGCTGCCAGGTCGTGGGAGATGAACAGGCAGGCGAATCCGTACTGCTTCTGCAGGCGCTCGAACAGCTCGAGGATCTGCTTCTGCACGGTCATGTCCAACGCCGAGATCGGCTCGTCGGCCACCACCAGGCTGGGCCTGCGCACCAGCGCCCGGCCGATTGCCACACGCTGGCGCTGGCCGCCGGACAGCTCGTGCGGCAAGCGGTCGATCAGGCGCTCCGGCAGGTTGATGTCGTTCAGCGTCGCCAACACCCGTGCGCGACGCTGGGCCGGGCTCATGTCCGGCACGTGGCGCAGCGGCTCGGCGAGAATCTGGCCAATGCTCATGCGCGGGTTAAGCGAGGAGAACGGGTCCTGGAAGATCATCTGGCATTGCAGGCGATGGCTGCGATTGGCCGCCTGGGCAATGTCGTGGCCCTGGAAACGGATCTCGCCAGCGCTGGGCTTGACCAGCCCGACGATGGCCCGACCCAGGGTAGTCTTGCCCGAACCACTGCCGCCCACCAGCGCCAGCGTCTCGCCCGGCGCGATGTGCAGGTTGGCGCCATGCACCACGGGCCGCGCCTCGCTCTTGCGCCACATCCGACGCGGGCCGGGATAGGCGATCTGCACGCCATCGATCTGCAACAGCGGCGCGTTGGCCTGCGGCAGTGGCGGCAACTCACCACGGCTGGGCAGCGCTTCGAGCAACTGACGGGTGTACTCGGCACGGGGGTTGAGCAGTACCTGGTCGATCGGGCCCTGCTCGACCTCCTTGCCATTGCGCATCACCACCACCTTGTGTGCATAGCGTGCGACCAGCGACAGGTCGTGGCTGATGAACAGCACCGCGGTGCCCTGCTTGGCGGTCAGCTCGAGCATCAGCTTGAGCACATCGAGCTGGGCCAGGCAGTCGAGCGCGGTGGTCGGCTCGTCGGCAATCAGCAGCGCCGGGCGCAGCAGCATGACCGAGGCGAGCATGATGCGCTGACGCATGCCGCCAGAAAACTCGTGCGGGTAGGCCTGCAGGCAGCGCTCGGCGTCGCGGATGCCGATGTCGCCGAGCATCTGCAGGCATTTCTGGCGAATGGTCTGCTCGTCGAACTCGGTGTGCAGGCGCATGCCTTCGGCCATCTGCTCGCCGATGCGCAGTGCCGGGTTGAGCGACACCATGGGTTCCTGGAACACCATGCCGATCTTCGCCCCGCGAATCTCGCGCAGGGCTTGCGGGCTCAGGCTGCCAAGGTCCTGGCCCTGGAAGCGGATGCTGCCACCGCATACCCGCATCGGCGGCGGCAACAGGCCGATGGCGGCACGCGCGGCCATGGTCTTGCCGCTGCCGGACTCGCCCACCAGCGCCACGATCTGGCCCGGGGCGATGTCGAACGCCAGGTCATCGACCACCACCGGGCCATCGACACCGGCACGGATCTTCAGGCCCTCGACGGCCAGCAAGGGTTGGGTCTGGCTCATTGCAGCGTCCTCATGCGCGGATCGAGGCGGTCGCGCAGGGCGTCGCCGGCAAGGTTGAAGGCCAACAGCGAAAGGGCAATGCACATGCCGGGGAACAGCCCCAGCCAGCCCGCGGAGGCAATGAAGGGACGGCTGGCGGCAAGCATGTTGCCCCAGGTCGCAGCGGGTGGCGGCACGCCCAGGCCGAGGAAGCTCAGCGAGCTTTCGGCGAGGATGGTCCAGCCGAACATGCTGGTGGCGATCACACACACCGGCGCCACGCAATTGGGCGCGACATGGCGCAGCATGGTGTACAGCTCGGAGTTGCCGATCACCCGCGAGGCCTCGACGAACTCGCGCTCGCGCAACGACAGCACGCTGCTGCGCACCACACGCACCACCGACGGCGTGTAGGCGATGCTCAGGGCCAGGATGATGCCGTACTGGCTCGGGCCGATGATCGCCATCAGCGCCAGCGCCATGAGAATCCCCGGGAAGGCCAGCAGGGTGTCGTTGATCATCATCAGCACCCGGTCGACGTTGCCGCGCAGGTAGCCGGCGAGCAGACCGAGAATGGTGCCGCAGGTCACCGCGACGATCACCGTCAGCAGGCTCACCCACAGGCTGGTGTGTGCGCCGACCATCAGGCGGCTGAGCACATCGCGGCCGTATTCGTCGGTGCCCAGCCAGTGCGCGGCCGAAGGTGGCTGCAGGCGCGTCAACAGGTCCAGTCGCACCGGGTCGTGGGGCGTCCAGACCAAGCCGAGCAAGGCCACCAGGGTCAGGATCGCCAGCAGGGTCAGGCCGACCAGCGCGTTCAGTTGCAGCGGCCGACGGCGACGAGCGCGCGGTGCTGGCGTGGATGACATGTCCGCAGGGGACAGGGTCGGAGTCTGAGGCTTGCTCATAGCTTCACCCTTGGGTCGAACAGTGGGTACAGCAGGTCCACCAGCAGGTTGACCAGTACGAAGATGAAGGTGACCAGCAACAGGCAGCCCTGCAGCACGGGATAGTCGCGACCGAAGATCGCATCGACCATCAGGCGCCCGATGCCAGGCAAGGTGAACACCGTTTCCAGCACCGCGATACCGCCCAGCAAGTTGCCCAGGATCAGCCCGATCAGGGTCATGGTCGGGGCAAAGGCGTTGCGCAGGGCGTGCTTCCACAGCACTGCGCTTTCCGACAGGCCCTTGGCCCGGGCATGGGTGATGTATTCCAGGCGCAGCACCTCGATGGCATTGGCCCGGGCCATGCGGGTGATCGCACCGATCTCCACCAGGGTCAGGGTCGCCACCGGCAGGATCATGTAGCGCATCGACTGCCAGGCGTCCTGGTCGAAGCTCACGTAGCCCACGATCGGCAACCAGCCCAGCTTGATGCCGAAACCATAGAGCAGCAGCAGGCCCAGCCAGAACGACGGGATCGACAGCAGCAGGGTGGCCACCGCCACCACCGACAGGTCGAGCGAGCCGTTCTGTTTCCAGGCCGCCAGCATGCCGGCGGGCACCGCGATCAGGCTGGCGAGCAGCACGGCGATCAGCACGATGCTGGAGCTGACGCCGAAGCGCTCGAGCATCATCGGCAGCACTGCTTCGCGGGTGGTGATGGAGTGGCCCAGGTCGCCACTGAGCACGGCCTTGAACCAGATCACGAACTGCACGGCCATCGGCTGGTCGAGCCCCAGGGCCTGGCGAGTGCTCGCCAGGCTCTGTTCGTCGGCCATGTCACCGAGCATCAGCAGGGCCGGGTCGCCCGGAATCAGCCGAATGATGGTGAACACCGCTACCGCGATCAGCAGCAGGGTCGGGATCGCCATGCCCAGCCGCTGAAGGATGTACCGAAACATGTCAGCTCTTCCCCTGGTTATCGAGGCTGAGCATCCACAGGCGCGGCTTGGACACCGGCCATGGGCGCTGGCCCTGCACGTACTCGCGGGTCACGGTGATGGCATTGCCGTTGTACAGCGGGATCAGCGGCAGGTCGCGCAGCATGTCCTTGTGCAGCTCGTCGAACAGCGCCTGGCGCTTGGCCGGCTCGCCTTCGCGGCGGGCTTCGGCGATCAGTTCGCGGGCCTTGGCGTCATCCCAGACCTTGCGCGGCTCCTTGCTCTTGTCGCCGGCGGCAGCGTCGTAGTTCAGCGCCGGGTCCAGGCGCTCGGAATAGGTGGAAACCATCACTTGGTAGTTACCGCTCTGGTAGCGCTCGAGCTGGGTGCCCCATTCCATGGTCTGCAACTGGATGTTCAGGCCGACCTGGCTGGCCATGGCCTGCACATAGACGGCGATGTCGAACATGTTCGGGTAGCGCTTGTTGGTGATCAGCTGGATCGGCTGGCCTTTGTAGCCGGCCTCCTTGAGCAGCCGTTTGCTTTCTTCGGGCGAGTAGCCCCAGCCCTTGTCCTGCGCCGCGGTGTGGTAACGGCTGCCCAAGGCGACCATCGAAGGGTTGGGCTTGGAGCGGCCTTCGGTCAGCGCGGTGACGATGGTGCTGGTGTCCAGCGCGTGGGCCAATGCCTGGCGCATGCGCACGTCGGAAAACAGCGGGTCCTTGGTCTGGAACAGCACGGCGCTGGTCGACATGGTGGTGCTCGCCGAGATACGCACGCCAGGCAGCGCTTCGAGCTCCTTGGCTTCCAGGGCACTGACGTCGTTGAGCATGTCGACGTTGCGCGACAGCAGCGCAGCCTTGGCGGCGGCCGGATCCGGGATGATGGTCATGTGCACGCGGTCGAGGGTGGTCGACTTGTTGCCGGTATAGCCATCGGCAGCCTCGTCACGCGCCTTGTATTCGGCGAAACGGTCCAGGTCGACGTATTGACCCGGTTTCCAGGTCGCCAGCTTGAAAGGGCCGGTGCCGATCGGCGTGGTCCACTCACCATTGACCACCGAGTCGGGGTGCATGATGCCGCTGCCACCGCACTCGGGCAGCGCCATGCTGGCCAGGAACAGGGCGTTGGGCTGGTCGAGGGTGAAGACCACGGTCTGCGCGTCAGGGGCCTTGATATCGACGATCTTCGCGCCGCTGTGGCCGTCGAACGACGCGGTGCAGCGCCACTGGGTGGCCGGGTCCATGTAGCGCTGCCAGGTCCACAGCACTTCCTTTGAGGTCAGCGGCTTGCCGTTGTGGAAGGTGACGCCGTCGCGCAGCTTGAAGGTGTAGGTCAGGCCGTCGTCGGAAGTGACGACTTCCTTGGCCAGCAGCGGGCCGACGCTTGCGTCTTCGCGGAAGGCGACCAGGCCTTCGAACAGGTGCAGCACCACCGCATCGGAGTTGGTGTCGCGGTTCACGCCTGGCTGGGTGCTGCGGATGTCGGCGTTGAGGGCGACATTCAGGGTGTTTTGTGTCTGAGCGTTGGCGCAGATGGAGGCCATCAGGCCAGTCATCAGAATCAGAGTCTTGTTCAAGTTATTCCCCTCGGGCTCGAGATCCAATGCAGTCGGCGGCAGAGTCGTGAAAGGTTGCGCCCCGATCCGGGAACTCGTTGTTGTTGTTATGACCGTGGCTCTGGGGTGACGTACGCCCGAGGCCCGGTAGCGATGCCTGGCGCATCCTGTCTCAGGTGGCGTCGCTGCGTAAGCACATAAATTCCGATCATGAGTGACATAGCCAATCACGCTGATCGCAGACTTGCCGTGCACCCCTGCCAAAATCGTTCGGCAAAGGCCATGCTGCGCTGGTCATAACGGGCTCTTCGCCCGGAAACACCTGATCCAATAAAGCTATCGGGATCAGCAAAAGCGCACTGACGGCAAATTCGATCGCTCTCTAACATGGCCGCATCAAGCACGGCCCCCACGCACCCTGCGGAGTTCGAACAATAATGACCCTGACCCACCTGCGCGCCTTCTGCTCCGTGGTCGACATGGGCAGCTTCCGGGCTGCGGCCCGCGCACTGAACATCGCGCAAAGCACCCTCACCCAGTCGGTCCAGGCGCTGGAGCGCGAGCTCGGCGGCCCGTTGCTGCACCGCACCAACCAGGGCATCCGCCTCAGCGACTCCGGCCAGCGCTTCATCGCCCACGCCCGCGCCATCCTGATGGACTGCGACCGCGCCGTGGCTGACGTCCGTGCCCTGGTCGAACCCCAGGGCCATGTAGCCCTGGGCGTCACCTCCGAACCGTTGGCCGAACTGCTGGTGCCGGTGTTCGAAAGCTTTACCTCGCAGCACCCGCAGACCCGCCTCGAGGTGACCAGCGGTTCGACCAAGATCCTCATCGAGAAACTGCGCGAAGGCCGCCTGGACTTCGCCCTGTGCGCCCTGCCCGCCCACGTCGATGAAATCGACCTGTCCATCCAGCGCCTGCACGCGTCCCGCGCCGGGGTGATCGCACGCAAGGATCACCCGCTGCGTGATGCCCGCTCGGTACGCGACCTGACCCAGTGCAAATGGATCAGCGTGCGCCGCGACGGCCTGGTCGGCGGCACCGAGGGCCGCCTGATCGAGCTGTTCCGCGCCCACGGGCTGGGCATGCCGAAGATCGGCATCACCACCGAATCGCTGCTCGAGACCCTGCACATCGTCGCCGAGACCGACTACCTGACCATCGAGCCGGCGATCATTCCGTCGCTGAAACTGTTCTCCTCCTCGCTGGTGAAGATCCCCATCGAGGAGCGCCTGAGCCACCGCGACGTGGCCCTGATCACCCGCAAGAACGCGACGCTGACCAGCGTGGCCCAGGTCTTCATCGGCATGCTGGTGTCCTACAGCCGATTGGTCCACCCGCGCACCGCCGACTGAACAACGCCCCGCATCATGAGGAATACCCATGCCCCAGCCAATCACCGCCGATCAGCCTGCCACCCATGACCTGCCCCGTGGGCTGCCCTCCAGCGTCGGCATCGACGGCTTCGAGGTCGCCGCCTTTCTCGAGGCGGTGCAACAGGCCGGGCTCGAACTGCACGGGGTGATGCTCGAGCGCGACGGCGTGCTGGTGGTGGACGCCTGGCGCTGGCCGTACGATTCGCTGACGCCACGGGTGACCCACTCGATCACCAAGAGCTTCACCGCCTGCGCCATCGGCCTGGCCATCGACGAAGGGCTGCTGCGCCTGGACGACCCTCTGACAAAGTTCTTCCCGCAAGCGGCGGCAGGCGCCACCGACCCACGCGCCGCGCAAATCACCGTCGAGCACCTGCTGACCATGCGCACCGGCCACGGCGGCAACACCTCCGGCTCGATCTGGCGCGGCATCGATGGCAGTTGGGTCGAAGAGTTCTTCCGCATTCCGTTGACCAGCGCGCCGGGCACCGACTTCGTCTACACCAGCGCCGCCAGCTACATGCTCTCGGCGGTGCTGACCCAGGTTGCTGGCGTCACCCTGCATGACTACCTCAAGCCGCGCCTGCTCGAGCCGCTGGGCTTCGAGGAGCAGCACTGGGACATCAGCCCGGAAGGCATCAGCCCCGGCGGCAACGGCCTGACGGCGCGGCCTGTGGATGTTCTCAAGCTGGCCATGCTGCACCGCGACGGCGGGCGCTGGAACGGCGAGCAGGTTCTGCCGCAGGCGTGGGTGGAGGCGGCAACGCGCGCCCAGGGTGGCGAGGGCAGCCGCTATGGCTATCACTGGTGGACCGACCGCCCGGCGAACGGCTACAGCGCCGTGGGCGTGTTCGCCCAGATGGCCGCCGTGATCCCCGGCGAGCGCGCCACGCTGACGGTATTCGGCGCGATGGAGAAGTCGGCGCAGGTGACGCCCTTCATCGATCGTCATCTGAGCGCGGCGCTGCGCGGTGAACAAGCTGGGGCCGCAGGTGACGAACGACTACGCGAGGTGCTACAGCGTTTCGCCGAAGAGCAACCACTGCGCTCGCTCGCACGTCCGACCCAGCCGCTCCCTGCACGGATGAGTTTTGCGCTCGAGGCCAATCCGTATGGCATCGAAACGCTGAACCTGTTGCAGGCGGGCGAGCGGTTGGTAATGGAGTGGGTAGAGGCGACGGGCAGCGAGCGCATCGAAGCCGGGATCGATCATTGGGTCGCGGGCACCAGCTCGTTGCCGGGGGCACAACTGCACCATGGCTATGCACTGCGTGATGCACCGGTGGTGGCGACGGCGCGCTGGGTGGCGGCAGATCGACTGGAGCTGGAATGGGTGTACCCGCGCTCGGCATTCCGCGATCGGGTGTACCTGAGCTTTGCAGGCGAACGGGTTTGCCTGGAGCGCAGCGTGAACATCAACAGCGGCATCCGTGCCTGGGAGCCGCTGCATGGAATGAGCACTCACAACCCGACCCGACACGTGTAGCAGCAACTGTCTTGCTCAAAACCCAAAGATCCGCCCAACCCCTGTGGGAGCGGGCTTGCCCGCGAACACGGGCGGAGCCCGTGCCAGGCAGCGCGGTGTCCTTTTCGCGGGCAAGCCCGCTCCCACAGATGCTGCGCCAGCCTCGAAATCACAGGCTCAACCGTACTGCGCCTGAAACCGCCCGACCGTCTCCAGCAGAAAGCGATCCAGCACTCCAGTGTCGCTGCGCTCGCCACGCGCCACCTCCACCGTATCGGCCCGCGCCAGCTCGGCCTCGATGAACCGGTGCAGCACGTCATCCCGCGGCCCGTGCTGCGCCTCGCCCGCCCGGCGCTTGCGCTCGAGCAACTGATCGATCGCCTGGCGCACATCTACCTCATCGACGGTTCGCTCGAGCAGTGCCGTGAACGCAGTCGGAGGCATACCCAGGCCCTGGTCGATCCAGCGCACCGCCAGCAACGGGCGGATCACGTAGAGGTACTTCTTCAGCCGCACCGTGTCACCCGACAGATAGCCGCGCAGGTTCTTGCGGGCCATCGACAGGTAGTGGTGGCGCACAGCGCGTGGCGAATAGAACGCACGAGCCAGCGCGCCCAGTTGCTCACGGGCCTGCTCGTCGGCCCGGTACACCAACGGCGAGCCCAGCCATTCGAGCAGGCTCGGATTGGCACCTCGCAGCAAACGCAGTGCCTTGCGCAACTCCCAGCCACTGACGTCCAGCTCATCGCTCAGGGGCCGCTCGATCACATCGCGCGGTTCCTCCACGCGCAGGTACCACTCGGCACGCTGCACATAGACGAAACGCACGTCGTAGTCGCTGTCCGGCGAGGCGAAGCCCCAGGCGCGGCTGCCGGACTCGCAGGCGTACAGCACAGTCACGTCATGCTCGCGCTCGATGCGCTGCAGTTCTTCGAGCACCCGCATGCGCATGGCGTCGGACAGTGGATGTGGGTCGTCCTGGTACATACTTTCACTCCTTGTCAGGGCGCCCCTGGCGCCTGCTTCAACCTTTCACACACACCACCTGACGCAGGGTGTGCACAACCTCGACCAGCTCGCGCTGGGCCTGCATGACCGCATCGATATCCTTGTAGGCCATCGGAATCTCGTCGATCACACTTTTGTCCTTGCGGCACTCCACATGGGCCGTGGCACGCTGCTGGTCCTCGACGGTGAACAGGTTCTTGGCTTTGGTCCGGCTCATCACCCGCCCTGCACCGTGGCTGCACGAGCAAAAAGCCTCTTCATTGCCCAACCCACGGACGATGAAGCTCTTCGCGCCCATGGAGCCGGGAATGATGCCCAGCTCACCCTTCTGCGCCGATACCGCGCCCTTGCGGGTCACCAGCACTTCGCGCCCGAAGTGTTGCTCACGCTGCACATAGTTGTGATGGCAATTGACCGCCTCCAGGCTGGCCTCGAAAGGCCTGCCCAGCACCTTGCGGGTCGCTGCCACCACCGCCTGCATCATCAGTTCGCGATTTTGCCGGGCAAAGTCCTGCGCCCACTCCACCGCCTCGACATAGTCGGCAAAATGCCGGCTACCTTCCTCGAAATAGGCCAGGTCCTTGTCCGGCAGGTTGGCCAGGTGCTGACGCATGTCGGCCTGGGCCAGCCCGATGAACAGGTTGCCAATAGCATTGCCCACCCCACGCGAACCGCTGTGCAGCATGAACCAGACCCGGTCGGCCTCGTCCAGGCAGACTTCGATGAAGTGGTTGCCGCCGCCCAGGGTACCGAGGTGGCTGCGGTTGTTGGTCTTCTCCAACTGCGGATGCTTGTCGGTGATCACCTTGAAACGTCCGGCCAGGCGGCCCCAGGTCTGGTCGGCCTGGCTCGGCACTTCGCCCCAAGCGCCCTGGTCACGACGACCGAACGTCTTGCCATGGGGCACGGCCTTCTCGATGGCACTGCGCAGGCCATGCAGGTTGTCCGGCAGGTCGCGCGCGTGCAGCGAGGTGCGTGCGGCGATCATGCCGCAACCGATGTCGACACCAACCGCTGCCGGGATGATCGCACCCACGGTGGGGATCACACTGCCGATGGTCGAACCCTTGCCCAGGTGCACGTCCGGCATCACCGCAAGGTGCTTGAAGATGAACGGCATGCGTGCGGTGTTCATCAGTTGCCGACGCGCGTCGTCCTCGACCGGCACGCCATCGGTCCACAGTTTGATCGGCTTGCCGCCGGCCACTTCCAACAGGTTCATGTCCTTGTTCCTCGCGTTCGATCAGCCTGCCTTGAGGCTAACCAAGCCATTCAATACCTGATCCAGACCACCGAATACCGAGATCCGGTCGATGCGTTCGGCCACCCGCTCCAGGGTTTCCAGCTCCTTCAGGCGCAGGGCCGTCGGGCTACCTTCCATCACCTTGGCGGTGTTGAGCAGCGAGCGCGTCGCCTGGGTTTCCTCACGGCGACGAATCACGTTGGCCTGCGCCGCCTTTTCCGCCTCCACTACTTGCGCCAGCAGGGTCTTCATCTCGCCCGGCAGGATGATGTCGCGCACCCCGAGGCTGCTGATTTCCAGACCGCTGCCCGGCAGTTGCGTCTGCAGGTGGCGGCTGATGCTGTCGTCGATGAACTGCTTGTCTTCCAGCAACTCATCCAGGGTCCGAGTCCCCACTGCGGCGCGCAGACCGAATTGCAGTTCACGGTACAGGTGCTCCACCGGTTTGCTGAAGCGTGCATGGGCCATCAGCACGTCGGCGTAGCGCCAGTTGGCGACCAGGTTCAGACGCAGGTTCACCTTGTCGCGGGTAAGGATTTCCTGGCCGCCGACCTCCAGCGCCTGCACACGGGTATCGACGGTTTCCACCGTCACCTGGCTGCCGCAGCGCCAGAAGCCATACTGCCCGGCTTCGAGCAAGTCGAACACGGCGCCGTCGATCTTCAGCACACCGACATGGAACGCCGGCACGCTCACCAGCAGTACATGCTCAAGGCCGGCCATGCCTGGACGGTTCAAGCGTGCGAGCAATGCAGGCGCCACGCGCCGTCCGCCACTCAGGTCGACTCGCTCCAGGGTCTGCCGGGCCTGGCCCTTCCAGTACAGGCGACGGCTGTCCGGTGCCAGCAGCTCGACCAGCCGACCGTCCTCGAAACGCAGGCCCAGCTCATGTTCGCCCAGGTCCATGCGCTCGAAATACTGCTCGACCAACTGCGGCTGGTGCTGACGCAGGTAGCCTGCCAGCGGATGGTCGAACAGCGGGGAATTGAGGCTGAAGGTCTGCACCGTCAGCCGGTCGCGCCAGTCGACACGCGAATACTGCCCAGGCTCGAGGATGGCCTCGAAGTCGCCTTCATCGAGCAGCAGGCCACGTTCGTTCTTCTTCACGACAAAGCGTTTGAACAATTTCATCTTTCTATCCTTTTCATCCATATCCAGGGTTGCCGGTGGTGCCGGCACACCGGGCACTGCGGGCGAGACCTGGCGGAGTCAGGCACCGTGAGCAAGGCTCAGGCGGCGTCCTTCGTTGCGCCAGGTCCGGCCGGCAGGCCGGGTGGGCCGGCGGTGGTGCAGACGTCCGTGGCCGTCGAGGGGCCATCCTGGCCCTGCTTGCCTGACCTGCACCGCACCAGCGGGTGTTACGTTCACAGCTACCGTAGGAGGGTAGTGCCGGGGCTTCCCGGCGAGCGTCTGCGCAGCCGTTTCACGGGTACTGCACAGGGCGACCGGTCGTTGCAGCGGCGGCATGCACGACACCGACACCTGAGTGGGTACGTGCACCAGCGGGGTCTCAACCCCTTGCCCTTGGGCCTGCCTGGCGATTCGGTCGAGAGGGATATTGCGAGCGGCATGCCAGCTTTTGGAGACTGCTCGAGTTATTTATTAAATAACTGATTTTTAACGATTTATTTTTTAAATCTGGTTTGCTGGCAATTTTAGTGGCCGCAGGAAACCCGGTCATTCATATATAGTTGGATAAGACTTTATCTTCTGGGATAACTCCATGAGCAAAGCCCGTGTTGCCATCGGTTTTCTCGGCACCACCCTCGACCGCAATGGCAAGGGCGCCGCACGCTGGAACCGCTGGCGCCCCACGATCGGCCTGTGCCGCCAGCCAGACCTGCCGCTCGATCGCCTGGAGCTGATTCACGGCCCCGGCGTACGTGACGTCAGCCTGGCCGAACGCATCCGTGCCGACGTCCAGCAGGTGTCACCCCACACCGAGGTGCGACTGCACCCGCTCAGCCTGCGTAACCCATGGGATTTCGAAGAGGTCTATGGCGCCCTGCACGACTTCTCCAGCGGCTACCCCTTCGACACCGAGCGCGAGGACTATCTCGTGCACATCACCACCGGCACCCATGTCGCGCAGATCTGCTGGTTCCTGCTCACCGAAGCGCGCTACCTGCCCGCACGCCTGGTGCAGACCTCGCCCTCACGCAAGCACGACGAAGCCAGCGACCCGGCCGGTATTGCCACGCTGATCGACCTTGACCTGTCGCGCTACGACCTGATCGCTTCGCGCTTTCGCCACGAGCAGGTCGAGGCGCAGTCGCTGCTCAAGTCCGGCATTGCCACGCGCAACGCGGCATTCAACCGCACCATCGAACAGATCGAGCGCGTCGCCCTGCGCTCGAAGGCACCGATCCTGCTGGTCGGGCCTACCGGCGCCGGCAAGTCGTTCCTGGCCCGGCGCATTCACGAGCTCAAGCGCGGCCGGCACCAGTTGCAGGGGCGGTTCATCGAGGTCAACTGCGCGACCTTGCGAGGCGATGGCGCGATGTCGGCCCTGTTCGGCCATGCCAAGGGCGCCTTTACCGGTGCGCAGAACGCCCGCGATGGCCTGCTGCGCGCTGCCGACGGCGGCATGCTGTTTCTCGACGAGATCGGCGAGCTTGGCGCCGACGAGCAGGCCATGCTGCTCAAGGCCATCGAAGAGAAGCGCTTCTTCCCGCTGGGCTCGGACCGCGAAGTGCAGAGCGACTTCCAACTGATCGCCGGCACCCATCGCGACCTGCGCGCCAAGGTCGCCGAAGGCTCGTTTCGCGAAGACCTGTTCGCCCGTATCAACCTGTGGACCTTCGCCCTGCCGGGGCTTGCGCAGCGGCGCGAAGACATCGAGCCGAACCTGGACTTCGAGTTGCAGCGCCATGCCCGCGAACAAGGCCGGCAGGTACGTTTCAACCTGGAGGCCAAACGCAGCTACCTGGCGTTCGCCCACGCCAGCGAAGCCCGCTGGGCCGGAAACTTTCGCGAGCTGTCGGCCTCGATCACGCGCATGGCGACACTGGCCGACAGCGGGCGAATAGACGAAGCCCTGGTGGCAGAGGAGATCGAGCGTTTGCGTCATGCCTGGGGGCTGGAGGGCGAGAGCGAGCCGGTACTGGCCGGGCGCGAACTGGACCTGTTCGACCAGGTGCAGTTGCAGGCGGTGATCGACGTTTGTCGCCGCGCAGCAAGCCTGTCCGAGGCCGGGCGCCAATTGTTCGCGGTGTCGCGCCAGGAGAAGGCCAACCCCAACGACGCCGATCGCCTGAGAAAGTACCTGGCGCGATTCGGGCTGGATTGGCAGCAGGTGAAGGGTCAGGGGTGACAGCTAGGCCGTAGGACGTTTCCCAATCTGAAATCAAATGCTTCCTGAAACACCTCGGGGCCTGGTTTTACGGCCGCTGCGCGCCCGACCGCGGGACAAGTCGGGACGCCGAACCGCCGCTGCTAAAGGGATCAAGGGAAAGGCGGGCATCGACTTAAGCAGGGCTTGCCAGCAAACGGTCGGTTTGCGGTATGCTCCCCCGGTCTTCAGGGCGGGGTGAAAGTCCCCACCGGCGGTAAATCGAAAGATGAGCCCGCGAGCGCCCCGGCCATGCCGGGGGTCAGCAGATCTGGTGAGACTCCAGAGCCGACGGTCATAGTCCGGATGAAAGAAGGCGCAAGCGCGGGGCCATCGGGCGCCCTTGCGCGCGCATTTTGTTCGCCCCGAGACGTTCATCGATCATTCACGAGGAGCGTTTCATGTCCACCTTGCACCACTCGAAATTCCCCAACGTCACCGCCGCCATCGCCGCCTTCCAGGCCGGGCGCCCCGTGCTGCTGCTCGACGACGACGATCGCGAGGACGAAGCCGATATCGTTGCCGCTGCCGAAAACCTGTCGCTGCAGACCATGGCCATGATGATTCGCGATTGCAGCGGCATCGTCTGCCTGTGCCTGGATGAAGCTACGGTCGATGCGTTGCAGCTCGCGCCCATGGTGCAGAACAACCAGGCCCGCCACGGCACCGGCTTCACCGTCACCATCGAGGCGGCCGAGGGTGTGAGCACCGGCGTGTCGGCCCAGGACCGGATCACCACCATCGAGGCCGCACTGCGCTCGACCGCCGAGCAACGTCACATCGTCAGCCCTGGCCATGTGTTCCCATTGCGTGCGCGTGATGGCGGGGTGCTGACCCGTCGCGGCCATACCGAAGGCTCGGTGGACCTGGCGCGGCTGGCCGGGTTGCGGCCAGCCGCGGTGCTGTGCGAGCTGATGAACCCCGACGGCAGCATGGCCCGGGGCGAGCAGGTGGCCGTGTATGCGCGCCAGTACAACCTGCCGGTAGTGACCATCGAGGAGCTGGCGCGCTATCGCGAAGCGATGCTGGAGCTTGAGGCACAACCCGCCTGATCTGCGGCGCTGCTCTTTGGTAGGGGCGGGCTTGCCCCGCTCCTACCAGTACAGCACTCAGCGCAGCCCCAGTTGCCCCTTGAGATAGGCGTACAACATCGCCGCACTCTTGCGATAACCCTCGGCAGTCAGGTGCACCAGGTCTGGTCGCCCCAGGCCGCTGGCCTGCCAGGCGACAATCGAGCACGGCCCGCCCATCTCTGCCTGCCAATCCCAGAACAGTGCCTTGTACTTCTGCGCCGCCTGGCGCTGGATGCGGATCACGCTCGCCAGCGGCTGTGGCTGGCGCGCAGCGCAACTGGCGGCCTTGCGCTGCTTGATCGAATCGGGCGGCCCGACCAGCAGGATCGCCGCCTTGGGCATTTCCTGGCGCAACCGGGCCAAGGTGGCCTCCAACTGCGACTGGTACAGGGCAAGATCGAGCTTGTCGTCGAAGGCTTCGTTGGTGCCATAGGCCAGGATCACCAGGTCAGGCCGCAGCGCCTTAAGCGTGCCTTGCCAACCCGCCTGCCACTTGTCGACCACCTCCAGCCGTGCGCCGTTGATACCCAGCGACGAATAGGTGACCCCGGCGTTTTTCTGGCCCTGGATATACCAACCACCCAGCGCCACGCCCTGGACACCCTCCACACTCAGTTGCACCGGCAGGCCGAGATTGATGAAGGCTGGGCTGAAGCGCCACTCACCGTTGGTGGCCGGCAGCATGCGGCGCTGGCTGCCGTTGGCCACCAACGTGCTGCTGCGCGTTGCCTGATACAGGGCCGAGATCCGGTAGCGTTGTGCGTCGGGGTCGCGGGCCTGGATCTTCACGCCGGGGCGATCGACCACCGGCAACGACAAGTAGCCACCCAACGGAAACTGGCTGCTCTGCTGGTTGCGCGCAGAAACCAGTTCCCACTGACGGCGCTCGCTGGTGACGATCACGCGGTCGTTGCGAATTCCCGGCACGGGCGAAGCCGGCACCAGGCCAATGCCACCGTCGCCATAGCGGGCCTGCAGCAGCTTGCGCAACTCACCGCTGAACAGGTCGGCAGCGGTGTGCGAATCACCCAGCTGGACGATGGAAATGGGCGCACGGCCGGCGTTGCGGAACTTGCCGGCGAGCAGCGCGAGGTTGCCGTCGTCGCGCACATTGGCGACAACGGCGGGCTTGGCCGCAGGCTGGGGTGGCGCGCTGGCGCCGGTGCTGCACGCGGGCAAGGCGCTGATCAGCAGCGCCACGCCCAGCAGGTGATGCCATAGGCGCATCTCAATGTCCTGTTGCAGTCAGGACCGGGAAGCTGATCAGTGACAGTACCTGCGCGGCGATCATCTTCTGGCCCGTGATGGTGAAATGAATGCCGTCGTCGACCCGGACCTTGACCCGCTTGCCCTCCGGCGTCTGCACCGTATACGAGAACTGCTCGTCGGGATAGCCGAGAATCGGGTTGGCCGAGACGTAGTGCTGGCCGAATTGCTTGGTGCGCTCCTGATAAAGGCCACTGAGGTAGCTCATCGCCGTCGACAGCCGCGACTTCTCCATGTTCGGCGGGCCGACCCAGATCACCTGGACATTGTGCTCGCGGGCCTGCTCGAGGATCGCGTCGATGCGCTCACGGTAGGCCACTTCCCACTCCGGCGACTTGAAACGCAGGAACGGCTTGCCCTTGCCCTGGGGCATGTCCCACGGGTCGTTAGGGCCGAGGAATACCACCATCAGGCGGACCTTCGGCGCGCTGGCGAGCGTGTCGGCCACGGTCTTCGGCCAGTTGAAGAAGCCCGGGTAGGCAAGCCCGGTGCTCTGCCGACTGAGGTTGATGGTGTGGATCTGGTAGCGCTTGCGCAGGCTGTTGGCCAGGTGCGGGGCGACGCCCTGCATCAGCGAGTCCCCCACCAGGAACACTTCATCGCCCGCCGCCAACGACGCCAGGGTGCCCGGTGCCACCATCTGCGGCAGCGGTGGCTTCACGACCACGGCAGCGGGCGGTGGCGCCGGTGCCGGTGCCGGTGCCGGTGCCGGTGCCGGTGCGACAGGGTGCGGGGCAGCTGCAGCGACATGCTCAGGCCTGGCCACAGGCGCCTGCAGATCGACACTCACCACCGGCATCGGCGGCGGCAGTTCCACCACAGGCTCTGTACTCGCCACCGCAACCTGCCCGTTGAGGCTGTCGAGGAAGCTGTCACGGCCCTGCTCCAGCGCTGTGGTCAGGCCCGCGCCCAGGCGCCAGGCTGGCAACTGCCCCAGCACCGGCAGTTCGCAACTGTCGTGATACTTCTGCTGGCAATACAGGCTGATCGAGTCCTGGTTCAGCCAGAACAGCAGGCCTGTGGCGACCACCATGGCATACAGCGTGCGCGCCGCGCCCATCTGCACCCGGACCAGCTGACGGATATCAGAAGCTTGCATAGATGAACCCCGGCACACCCGATTGCGACGCGAAGATCACCAGCGACACGAAGATCGCCAGTGGCAGTGGGTACAGTTGCCAGGGCAGGCGCTGGCTAGCTACGAAGCCCTGGCGCAGGGACGCCAGCCACTGTGGATACGTGGCGACGTACAACACACAGGCCAGCAGCGCTACACCGGTGGCCGAGTCGAGCCCGGCCAGGCTGACCTGGGCGATATCGCCAAGCATCTCCCAGGCGCCATCCAGGGTTGGGCTGCGGAAGAAGATCCAGGCGAAGGCGACGTAGTGGAACGTCAGCAGGCGCGCCAGCAGCCCGCTGCCCGGCAGGCGCACAAAGCCTGGGCACAACTGCTCGAACAGCTTGTACAGCGCCAGCCCCACCCCATGCAGCGCACCCCAGAGAATGAAATTCAGACTCGCGCCGTGCCACAGCCCGGAGATCAGCATGGCCAACAGCATGTTCAGGTTGCCGCGCCACACCCCTTTGCGATTGCCGCCCAGGGGGATGTAGATGTAGTCACGAATGAAGCGCGACAGGCTGATGTGCCAGCGCCCCCAGAACTCCTTGAGGTTGCGCGCGGCATAAGGCGCGTTGAAGTTCTCCGGCAGGCGAAAACCCAGCAGCAGGGCGATGCCGGTGACCAGGTTGGTATAGCCGCTGAAGTTGAAATAGATCAGGAAGCTGTAGCCATAGACGCTGAGCAGCACCTGCTCGGGCGTGAAGCTGCCCGGGGTTTCGAATACCGGATCGACCCACTGGCTGCCCAGCCAGCCGCTGAGCAGGAACAGCTTGACCACCGCCAGGGCGATCAGGCCAAGCGCCCGCTGCGGCTCCAGCACTTCACGCATGGCCTGCGGGCGGATCTGCGGCAGCAGATGCGCCGCGCGATTGACCGGGCCTGCGATCAGGCTGGGGAAGAAGGCGAGGTACAGGGCCAGGTCCAGCGGCGGCGCCGAGACCATCTCGCCGCGGTTGATCGACACCAGGTAGCTGACCGAATGGAAGGCATAGAACGAAAGGCCGATCGGCACCAGCAGCTCGAGCACCGGCAGCGACACCTCGAGCCCGACAGCCGTGAATGCGCCCTGCACACTGGCGGCGAAGAACTCCTGGTACTTGAAGAGGTAGAAACACCCCAATACCAGCGCCAGCAGCAAAACGCCATTGAGCCAGCGGCCGGGCTGGCGCGCAGCCAGCAACCCCAGCAGATACACCAGCACGCTGTAGCCGAGCAGGATGTACAACGATTGCAGGCTGAAACTCGCCACCAGCCCGTAGCTGGCCGCAAGCAGCAGCAGATTCTGCAGGCGCAGGCTCCAGCACAGGCTCCAGTAGACAATGAAGAAGAGCGTGAAACAGAGGCCGAATTCGATCGAAAGGAAGCTCACAACGTAGTCCGTTACGTGACGTCGAGAAGAAGATGGCCCAAGGCCATCAAGATGCCCAGGCCAGAGCGCGCGGGATTATGGCAGAGCCCCCATGGGGTCACAATCCGACCACGTCTCAAATTGCAATAAGAAACTTCTGAAGCAAGTGCAACAAAATACTACCAACGGATTGCCTCCTGGGAGGTACCGCAATTTGCTCCCCCCGCCCCGCTCTGCTAGTGTCGCGCCGTTAAAAACGCCACCGAGACAGTCGCCATGGCCCGCAAGAAAACCTCCATCGATTTCGAACAATCCCTCGCCGACCTGCAAGCCTTGGTCGAGCGCCTGGAGACCGGCGAGCTGTCGCTGGAAGAGTCGCTGGCAGCGTTCGAGCAGGGGATCGCCCTGACCCGCGACTGCCAGGGCGCGCTGGCCCAGGCCGAACAGAAGGTGCAGATCCTCCTGGAGCGTGACGGCGAACTGGCCGCCGAGCCCTTCGACGCGGAACCGCAGGAATGATCAACAGCTACCAGAGCGCCTGCCAGGCGCGCGTCGACGCCGCCCTCGAGCCGCTGTTCGTGGCGCCGTCCAAGGAGCTCGAACGGCTCTACGCAGCGATGCGCTACAGCGTGATGAACGGCGGCAAGCGTGTACGCCCGCTGCTCGCCTACGCCGCCTGCGAAGCCTTTGGCGTTGCGCCCGAGCAAGCCAACGGCGCAGCCTGCGCGGTAGAGCTGATCCATGCCTACTCGCTGGTGCATGACGACCTGCCGGCCATGGACGACGACGACCTGCGCCGCGGTCAGCCGACCACCCACAAGGCATTTGACGAAGCCTGCGCGATCCTCGCTGGCGACGGCCTGCAGAGCCTGGCCTTCAGCGCGCTGCTCGATGCGCGCCTGAGCCCGCAGCCTGACGCCATCCGCCTGGCCATGGTCCAGGCCCTGGCCAAGGCCGCAGGCCCGGCCGGCATGGTCGGCGGCCAGGCCATCGACCTCGGTTCGGTCGGGGTCAAGCTCGACCAGCAGGCCCTGGAATACATGCACCGGCACAAGACCGGCGCACTGATCGAGGCCAGCGTGCGTCTCGGCGCCCTGGCCAGCGGCCGTGCCGAAGCCACCCAACTGGATGCCTTGCAGACTTATGCACAGGCCATCGGCCTCGCGTTCCAGGTGCAGGACGACATCCTCGACGTCGAAAGCGATACCGCCACCCTGGGCAAGCGCCAGGGCGCCGACATCGCTCGTGACAAACCAACCTACCCCGCCCTGCTCGGCCTGGATGCCGCCAAGGCCTATGCGATCGAACTGCGCGACCAGGCGCTGGTCGCACTTGAAGGGTTCGGCGAAAGCGCCGAGCCGCTGCGGGCGCTGGCGCGCTATATCGTCGAGCGCCGCCATTAAGCGTTGATGCCAATCCCCTGTGGGAGCGGGTTTACCCGCGAATGCGATGCCGGGCCTACCGCCGTCTTCGCGGGTAAACCCGCTCCCACAGGGTCGGCGTAACCCGTGGTCCAATGGGCACTTTTCCCACAATGGGGTAAACTGCCGCGTCTTCAAACCTATAACGACTCGCCTGATGCCCACGACGTTTCAAGAGATCCCCCGCGAACGCCCGGTCACGCCTCTGCTGGACCGCGCCGACACGCCAGCCGGCCTGCGCCGGCTAGCCGAAGCCGACCTGGAGAGCCTGGCCGACGAACTGCGCCAGGAGCTGCTCTATACAGTTGGCCAGACCGGTGGGCACTTCGGCGCAGGCCTCGGCGTCATCGAGCTGACGATCGCCCTGCACTACGTCTTCGACACCCCGGACGATCGTCTGGTATGGGACGTCGGTCATCAGGCCTACCCGCACAAGATCCTCACCGGTCGTCGCCAGCGCATGCTCAGCCTGCGTCAGAAAGACGGCGTCGCTGCCTTCCCGCGCCGCAGCGAGAGCGAGTACGACACCTTCGGCGTCGGCCACTCCAGCACCTCGATCAGCGCCGCACTGGGCATGGCCATCGCCGCCCGTCTGCAGAACGACCCGCGCAAGTCCATCGCCGTGATCGGTGACGGCGCGCTGACCGCTGGCATGGCCTTCGAAGCGTTGAACCATGCCCAGGAAGTCGATGCCGACATGCTGGTGATCCTCAACGACAACGACATGTCGATCTCGCGCAACGTCGGCGGGCTGTCCAACTACCTGGCCAAGATCCTGTCCAGCCGCACCTACGCGAGCATGCGCGAAGGCAGCAAGAAAGTGCTGTCGCGCCTGCCCGGCGCCTGGGAGATCGCCCGGCGCACCGAAGAGTACGCCAAGGGCATGCTGGTGCCCGGCACCCTGTTCGAGGAGCTGGGCTGGAACTACATCGGCCCGATCGACGGTCATGACCTGCCGACGCTGATCGCCACCCTGCGCAACATGCGCGACCTGAAGGGCCCGCAGTTCCTGCACGTGGTCACCAAGAAAGGCAAGGGTTTCGCCCCCGCCGAGGTCGACCCGATCGGCTACCACGCCATCACCAAGCTCGAACCTGTCGACAAGCCCGTCGCACCGAAAAAGCCCAGCGGGCCCAAGTATTCCGCCGTGTTCGGGCAGTGGCTGTGCGACATGGCTGCCGCCGACAACCGCCTGGTGGGCATCACTCCGGCAATGAAGGAAGGTTCGGACCTGGTCGCCTTCAGCGAGCGCTTCCCGGAGCGCTACTTCGACGTGGCGATCGCCGAGCAGCACGCCGTCACCTTCGCTGCCGGCATGGCCTGTGAAGGCGCCAAGCCGGTGGTGGCGATCTACTCGACCTTCCTGCAGCGCGCCTACGACCAACTGATCCACGACGTGGCGGTACAGGACCTCGACGTGCTGTTCGCCATCGACCGCGCCGGCCTGGTCGGCGAGGACGGCCCGACCCACGCTGGCAGCTTCGACCTCTCGTACCTGCGCTGCATCCCCGGGATGCTGGTGATGACGCCGAGCGACGAGAACGAGCTGCGCAAGATGCTCAGCACCGGGCACCTGTACAAAGGCCCGGCCGCCGTACGCTACCCGCGCGGCACCGGCCCCAACGCGCCGATCGACGGCGACCTGGAGCCGCTGGAAATCGGCAAGGGTGTGATTCGTCGCCAGGGTTCGAAAGTCGCGCTGCTGGTGTTCGGCGTGCAACTGACCGAAGCGCTGCAGGTGGCCGAGCAGATCGATGCCACGGTGGTCGACATGCGCTTCGTCAAGCCGCTCGACGAAGCGCTTGTACTGGAGATGGCCGGCAGCCATGAGCTGCTGGTGACCATCGAGGAAAACGCCATCATGGGCGGCGCCGGTGCGGCGGTCAGCGAGTTCCTGGCGCGTGAGGCGGTGGTCAAGCCACTGCTGCACCTGGGCTTGCCGGATATCTATGTCGAGCATGCCAAGCCTGCGCAGATGCTGGCCGAGTGCGGGCTGGATGCTGCTGGCATCGAGGCCTCAGTGAAAGCCCGCATGGCCAAGCTCGGCCTGTAAGGCCCTTTCGCGCGCAAGCCCGCTCCCACAGGGATTGCACAGTATTCGAGTACTGTAGAAACCCTGTGGGAGCGGGCTCGCCCGCGAATGCTATTGTACTGCCCATGAAAATCCTGACCTTTGCACCGCTGCTCTGCCTCCCTCTGCCCTTGCTGGCCGCCGAACGCGACAACGCCCTGAAGCTCCCCGACGTGCTGATCAGCGCCAACCGCGAAGTCGAATCGCGCAGCGCCACCAGCGCCGCCAACACGGTCTTCACCCGCGCCGACATCGACCGCCTGCAACCCTCCAGCGTCAACGACCTGCTGACCCGCGTGCCCGGCGTGCAAGTCGCCCCCACCGGTGGCCGCGGCAGCCTGCCCGGGATTTTCATCCGCGGCACCAAGGCCGCGCAGAGCCTGGTGCTGGTCGATGGTGTACGCATTGCCAACGCCACCTCCGGCGACAGCGGCCTGCAGTTTCTCGACGTCGACCAGATCGAGCGCGTCGAAGTGCTGCGCGGCTCGCGCTCGGCGGTCTACGGCAGCGACGCCATCGGTGGGGTGATCCAGATCTTCACCCGACGCGCCAGCGGCCCCGGCCTGCAACCGCGGCTGCGCCTGGCGGCCGGCAGCAACCAGACCTTCCAGCGCAGCCTGGGACTGTCCGGTGGCGATGGCCAGACACGCTTCAACCTCGGCGCCAGCCTCGACGAAACCGCAGGCATCGATTCGACCGGGCCGTCCTTCGCCAGCGATGGCGATCACGACGCCTACCGCAACAAGGCTTTCAACCTGAGCCTGAGCCACACCTTCGGTGAGCGCTTCGAGGCCGGGGCGAACCTGCTCGACAGCCGGGGGCGCAGCGAATACGACAACCCCTTCGGCCGATTCGACCCCGTCAGATTCGAAAGCTTCGGCCAGAAACCCTACACCGACTTCACCGTCAGCAGCCTGGGCACCTATATCGATGCCCAGCTCAGCGACCTCTGGCATTCGCGCGTGGAGATCGGCCATAGCGAGAACCGCGACCGCAAGCGCGACAAGCTCAGCGACGATGGCAGCGTGTTCAACACCTATCGCGACCAGATCACTTGGCAGAATGATCTCGCCCTCGATGCACGGAACAACCTCTCGCTGGGCGCCGACTGGTATCAGGACCGGGTGCACGGCAGCACCGACTTCGCCGAGGACAGCCGCTACAACCGGGCAGCCTTCCTCCAGCATCGCTACAGCGGCGAACGTTTCTCCACCGAATTGGGCGTGCGGCGCGATCAGAACCAGCAGTTCGGCGGCCAGACCACCTGGAGCGCCAGCCTGACCCTGCCGCTGAACACCGACAACGACGTGCTGCTGTCGTACAGCGAAGGGTTTCGTGCCCCCACCTTTAACGACCTGTACTACCCGCAGTACAGCAACCCTGACCTCGACCCTGAGCGCTCCAGGAGCTATGAACTGCAATGGCGCAGCCAGTTGAGCGATAGCAGCCGCCTGGAAACCTCGCTGTACCGCACCGATCTGCGCGATGCGATCATCTTCGGCGAGGGCTCGATCCCGCGAAACGTTGCCTCGGCGCGGATCAACGGCATGGAGATGTCACTGACCCAGGACTGGGGGCCCTGGCGCAGCCAGCTTGGCCTTGCGCTGATCGACCCACGTGACCGTGACACCGGCCATACCCTGGCTCGCCGCGCCCGCCGAACCTTGAGCCTGGACCTGGACCGACAGTTCGAGCGCTTCAGTGTGGGGGCGAGCTGGCAGGCGTTGAGCAACAGCTATGACGACGAGGCCAATCGCAACAGGCTCGGCGGATATGCACTGCTGGGCCTGCGCGGCAGCTGGGCGGCAAGTGATGCGCTGAAGTTCGAGGCCAAGGTGGATAACTTGCTGGACAAAGGCTACAGCCGCGCGCTCTACAACTATGACGGCAGTGACTACGGCTACCGCGAAGAAGGCCGCACCTGGCTGCTGAGCCTTACCTGGACACCGGCGCTGTAGACGCCAGCAGCGCACACAGGCGCGCCGTCGCTTCGATCATTTGTCCGCTGGGGCGCTCCAGGCCCTTGTCGGGCACCACCAGCAGGTGCCCACCGGCAACGGCGCTGAGCTTTGGCCAGGCCTTCCAACCAGCCAACTGCGCAGCGTCGCCGGCCAGGATCACATCAGGGTCGCGCGCCAGCACCGACTCGACGCTCACCTGCGGCGCAGGCTGCTCAAGGTCGGCAAAGACGTTGCGCGCCCCACAGACCGCCAGTGCATCACTCACCACCTGACGGCCACCCAGGGTGTACAACGGCTGATCCCAGACCTGATAGAACACCTTGAGTGGCTGTTCGCGGCGATAGCGCTCGCGCAGTTCGGTCAGGCGCTCGCGCAGCCTCTCAGCGTAGCGCTGCCCCTGCTCGGCACGCCCCAGGCGCACGGCGATGGCCTGGATCTGCTCGATCAGTTGCTCAAGGTCGTGGGGCTCGCTGCTGAACGTGGCAATCCCCAGCTGACGCAACTGGTCGCGCTGGGCCGGAGGCACGCTGCCGGGCCAGAGCAGCAGCAGGTCGGGCTTGAGCGCCAGCAGGTGCTCCATGTCCAGTTGCCCGTAGCGCCCGACCGATGGCAGATCCTTCAGACGCTGCGGCCGCTCGCCGCTGTCGAGCACGCCCACCAGCAAATCGTCCGCTTCAAGCTCCAGGACGATCTCGGTCATCGACGGCCCGAGGCTGATCACGCGCGGCCCAGCCTCGGCAAATGCACCGATCGACAGCAGCACGGCAACGAAAAAGGCGCGCATCAGCCCAGTTGGCGCGGGATGCGGTAAAGGTAGAGCAGCACCACGGTGGACAACGCCAACAGCACCTGAGGCACCGCCTCCAGCCCCACCAGCACCGAGAGCGCGGCGATCCAGGCCGGGAAGCAGGCGTAGGTCATGGCCAGGCGACGAACCCGCGCCAGTTCGATCCAGGCGGCGGGCTCTTCGGGGGTGTCGAGCACTTTCGAGGTGGCGATCAGCGCTCGTTTGTAGGCACCGAAGCGCGGCAGGCTGAGAAACATGGTGGCGGCACCGGCAATGAACAGTGGCATCGCCAGCACCGGAATCAGCGCTTCACTGCCCCCAAAGGCCCAGGCCATGACCGGTAGCGGCACCAGCCCGACAGCCAGATACTGCCACCAGGCCAGCGCCAGGCGCCGCTTCACCTGGCCACGGGTCACGCCTGGGGCGCCTCGCCCTGGTGACGGTTGCCCATCATGTGACCGAGCTTGTCGGCCTTGGTCGCCAGGTACAGGCGGTTGTGCGGGTTGTGGCCAGTGTGCAGCGGCACGCGTTCGGCAACCACGATGTTCATGTCGGTCAGGGCTTTGACCTTGCGTGGGTTATTGGTCATCAGGCGCAGCGACTTGACGCCCAGGTGCTCGAGCATCGGCAGGCACATGGCGTAGTCTCGCTGGTCGGCCGCAAAGCCCAGGCGCTCGTTGGCCTCGACGGTATCGGCACCGCCATCCTGCAGCTCATAGGCGCGGATCTTGTTCAACAGGCCGATGCCTCGACCTTCCTGACGCAGGTACAGCAGCACGCCACGACCTTCACGGGCGATGGCCTGCAGCGCGGCTTCCAGTTGCGAGCCGCAGTCGCAACGCTGGCTGAACAGAGCGTCGCCGGTCAGGCATTCGGAGTGCAGACGCCCGAGCACCGGTTCACCGTCGGCGATATCACCCAGGCTGAGCACCACATGCTCGCGGCCGGTGGCTTCGTCGAGAAAGCCATGCATGGTGAATGTCGCAAAGGGCGTTGGGAGTTTGGAGGCGGCAACAAAGACGACGGGCACGTTGTGCTCCTGATAAGTAGGAAATTTCAATGGGCCAGATTGTATCAGCAGCCCAGCGGGCATGCGCAGGCTGAATCTCGCGGCCTAAGATCGAAAAGTTCGATGCATAGGCTCGCCAGATACGCCCCCGTGGTCGGAGCCTCGGCGATCAATGCGGCTGGCTGTCGGAAGCGAACGGGTACGGCTGCTTCCAGCGTTCGAAGATCGAGCGCAGCTCGCCACTGCGTACCAGCTTCTCCATGCGCTGGTCGAACAGGTCGCGCAGGGCCTTGCCTTGATCGCTGCGGGTAAAGGCCAGGTACAGCGGCAGCTCAGCGATGTGGGTGCGGCGGAAGTCCTGCGGCTTGCTGGCCTGGTGCAGCACGTAATCCACTTCGGTTTCGGCATCGATATAGAAATCCACCCGGTCATGCTCCAGCATCGGCAGGATGCCTTCGCGGCGCTGGATCTCGCGGAAGTTTTTCACATCGGGCAGGTAGCTCTGGTAGTCATAGCCGCGCACCCACGCCAGGCGGTACTCGCCGACGCTGTTCAGCGTCGGAACCGGCTTGCTGGCAAGCCCCAATGCATAGATATGGTCCATATCGAAGTGCCAGCGCGGGTAGAGGTTGTCGTCGTTCTCCTGCTTGTACGAACCCACCCAGGCGTCGGCCTCGCCGCGCTTGACCAGCCCGACTGCACGGCTGTAAGGCGCGCTCGTTACCTCGACCTTCACCCCGGCCGGTTCGAACACCTTGCGCAGCACATCCCAGGCAACCCCGCTGCCATCGGCGTTGGTGTAGTCGATCCACTCCTCGCTGACCAGCCGCACCTGCTTCGGCAGCTCGGCGGCCCCGGCACTCCAGGGCAGGAAAACCAGTATCAGCGCCAGTAGCACAGTCCGTATGGCCATCGACCCGCTCCCTGTATCAGGCTACCGCCCAAACCAGTACCTGCATGCCCAGCCAGGCAAACACGCCGGCCAGGATATCGTCGAGCATGATGCCGACACCGCCGTGCACATGGCGGTCGATCCAGCGGATCGGCCAAGGCTTGAGGATGTCGAAGAAGCGGAACATCAGGAACCCTGCGAGCAGCCACTGCCAACCTTCGGGCACCAGCCACAAGGTGATCCACATGCCGACCATCTCGTCCCAGACGATGCCTTCATGATCGTGCACGCGCAAGTCGTTCGCCACCTTGCCGCACAGCCAGAAGCCGAACAGCATGGTGATTCCCAGCAGCAGCCAGTAGCCCCAATCCGGCAGCATCTGCCACAGCGGGATGAACGGCAGCGCCACCAGCGAGCCCCAGGTGCCCGGCGCCTTGGGCAAGGTACCGGAGCCGAAGCCGAACGCGATGAAGTGCCATGGATTGCGCCAGACCGAAGGCGGAACGAACTCCGCAGGCACCTGATTGGGGTGGTCGGTCACGGTGTCTCCCTGAAATGTTGATAGCCCCGTTGCGTGGGGGTGATGTCACGACCCTGGCGATCACGCAGCGTGACGCCCTGCCCGTCCAGGACGCGGCCGATGACATGGACATGGATGAACCCCGGCAGCTGCAATGCCTGGTGTTGCGCGGCGGGGATGGTGAAGGCCAGCACATAGTCGTCGCCGCCGGTGAGCGCCGCGTGCGCGGCAGCGTCACGCCCGAGGAAAGCCTCCAGTTCGGTAGATACCGGAACCTGATGCTGGTTCACTTCGAGGGCGACGCCCGAGGCCCGGGCGATATGACCGCAGTCCGCAAGCAGGCCGTCGGAAACGTCCAGCGCCGCCGTGGCATGGCCACGCAGCAGCTCGCCCAAGGTGAGCTGCGGCATCGGCGACCAGTACTGCGCAAGCAGCGCCTGGGCCTGTTCAGCCGGCGCCTGGCGCTCGCCCAACACCAGCGGCAAGGCCCCTGCGGCGTTGCCCAGGTTGCCGCCGACACACAGCAGGTCGCCCGGCCTGGCACCGTCACGGCGCAAGGCCTGCCCGGCCGGAACCCGGCCAAACACGGTGACGGTTATGCTCAGGGGGCCGCGGGTGGTGTCGCCGCCGATCAGGCTCATGCGACAGCGGTGGGCCATGCGCTGCAGACCTTGGGCATAGGCTTGCAGCCAATCCGCGCTGACCTCCGGCAAGGTCAGGGCCAGGGTGAAGCCGATGGCAGTCGCGCCCATGGCCGCCAGGTCGCTCGCGGCCACGGCCAACGAGCGCTGGCCGAGCAGCGAGGGGTCGCAGACTGCCGGGAAGTGCACACCTGCGACCAGCGTGTCGGTGGAGACTGCCAGCTGTTCGCCGGCCGGCAGCTCCAGCAGGGCGCAATCGTCACCGATCCCCAGGGCCACGCCGTTACCGCCCTGCGCACAAGGCGCGGCGGCAAAGAAGTGACGGATCAGCTCGAACTCACCCATGGCTCGTCAGCGCCGCGATCAGCGCTTGTTGGCCTTGACTTCAGCTTCGCGCAGGTTGGGCGCGAGCTTGTCGAGCACACCGTTGACGAACTTGTGGCCATCGGTGGCACCGAAGACCTTGGCCAGCTCCACGCCTTCGTTGATCACCACGCGGTACGGTACGTCGACGCGCTTGATGAACTCCCAGGTGGACAGACGCAGCACGGCCAGCTCGACCGGGTCGAGTTCGTCCAGTGCCAGGTCCAGGCAAGGGCTGAGTGCGCTGTCGATTTCGCCCTTGATTGCCGGAACCCCGTGGAGGATTTCACGGAAATAGGCACCGTCGACATCGGAGAAATCGTTATCGACCCGGAACTGAGCCTCGATCTCGTTCAGCGAATGCTGCGCCATGTGCCACTGGTAGAGCGCTTGCGTGGCGAGCTTGCGGGCTTCGCGACGCTTGGCACTCTTGGAGGGCTTGCCGGCATCCGCAGGTTTTGGATCGCGCGGGTTGAAACGATCGCTGTCGTCGCTAATCACTTGGCCTCCAACTGCGCCAGCAGGCTGACCATTTCCAGGGCGGACAGGGCAGCTTCGGCACCTTTGTTACCGGCTTTGGTGCCGGAACGCTCGATGGCTTGCTCGATGGAGTCGACGGTCAGCACGCCGAAGGATACCGGAACGCCGAACTCCATGGACACCTGGGCCAGGCCCTTGGTGCATTCGCCCGCCACGTATTCGAAGTGCGGGGTACCGCCACGGATCACTGCACCCAGGGCGATGATCGCGCTGTAGTCGCCTTGCTGGGCGACTTTCTGTGCCACCAGCGGGATCTCGAAGGCACCCGGGGCACGGATGATGGTGATGTCGCTTTCGCTGACGCCATGGCGAACCAGGGCATCGACGGCACCGCTCACCAGGCTTTCGACGACGAAGCTGTTGAAGCGGCCAACCACCAAAGCATAGCGACCTTTGGGGGCGATGAAGGTACCTTCGATGGTCTTCAGGGTCATTCCGGTATTCTCATATTAAAGAGCGAGGCCGCACCAGGCGGCCTTCGGGAGGGTTCGGACACGAGCGCCAGGACAATGCTGGCGCACCTGTGTCACTCGGAGGGCACGTATTCTACAACTTCCAGATCGAATCCGGATATCGCGTTGAACTTCATCGGCGAGCTCATCAGGCGCATCTTGCGCACACCGAGGTCGCGCAGGATCTGCGAACCGGCACCCACGGTGCTGTAGGTGCTCGGCACCTTGGCCTGCACATCGCCCGCGCTTTCGCGGATATGCGCCAGCAGCACATCGCCGTCCAGCGGGTGACCCAGCAGCAGCACCACGCCGCTGCCGGCCTCGGCCACTGCGGCCATGGCCGCGCGCAGGCTCCAACGGCCCGGCTGCTTGACCAGCAGCAGGTCACGCAGCGGATCCATGTTGTGCACACGCACCAGGGTCGGCTCTTCGGCGCAGATCTTGCCCAGCGTCAGCGCCATGTGCACGTCGCCTTCCACCGAGTCACGGTAGGTGACCAGGTTGAACTGGCCCAGCTCGCTTTCGACCGGCTGTTCGGAGACGCGCTGCACGGTGCGCTCGTGGATCATGCGGTAGTGGATTAGGTCGGCGATGGTGCCGATCTTGAGGTTGTGCTCGGCGGCGAACACTTCCAGCTCGGCGCGGCGCGACATGGTGCCGTCGTCGTTCATCACTTCGCAGATGACGCCACTCGGCTCGAAACCGGCCATGCGCGCCAGGTCGCAGGCCGCTTCGGTGTGGCCGGCGCGGGCCAGGGTGCCGCCAGGCTGGGCCATCAGCGGGAAGATGTGGCCAGGGCTGACGATGTCCTCGGCCTTGGCGTCCTTCGCGGCGGCAGCCTGCACGGTGCGGGCGCGGTCAGCGGCGGAGATGCCGGTGGTGACGCCCTCGGCGGCCTCGATCGACACGGTGAACTTGGTGCCGAAGCCGGAGCCGTTGCGCGGCGCCATCAGCGGCAGCTTGAGCGTTTCGCAGCGCTCGCGGGTCATCGGCATGCAGATCAGGCCACGGGCGTGCTTGGCCATGAAGTTGATGTGCTCGGGCAGGCAGCACTCGGCTGCCATGATGATGTCGCCTTCGTTTTCGCGGTCTTCGTCATCCATGAGGATGACCATTTTGCCCTGGCGGATGTCTTCGACCAGTTCTTCGATGCTGTTGAGCGCCACGCGGCACCCCCTTCTCAATCAGGATTTCAAGAAGCCGTTGGCGGCCAGGAAGCTTTCGGTGATGCCACTGCCTTTGCTCGGCTCGGCGGCCTTGTCGCCCAGCAGCAGACGCTCCAGGTAACGGGCCAGCAGGTCGACCTCAAGGTTCACCCGACGACCTGCACGGTAGTCGGCCATGATGGTTTCGGACAGGGTGTGCGGGACGATGGTCAGCTCGAACTCAGCGCCATCGACCTCATTGACCGTCAGGCTGGTGCCATCGACGGTGATCGAGCCCTTGTGGGCAATGTACTTGGCCAGCTCTTTCGGGGCGCGTACGCGGAACTGGATGGCGCGGGCGTTATCGCTGCGCGAGACGATTTCGCCGACACCGTCGACATGGCCGCTGACCAGGTGGCCGCCCAGGCGGGTGGTGGGGGTCAGGGCCTTTTCGAGATTGACGCGGCTGCCGCTCTTGAGCTCGACCATCGCGGTGCGCTTGAGGGTCTCGACGCTGACGTCGGCCCAGAAGCCATCGCCTGGCAGTTCCACGGCGGTCAGGCACACGCCGTTGACCGCGATACTGTCGCCGAGCTTGACGTCGCCCAGGTCGAGCTTGCCGGTTTCGACGTAGACGCGCACGTCACCGCCCTTGGGGGTCATGCTGCGAATGGTGCCGATGGATTCGATGATGCCGGTGAACATGGTGTTCTCCTCAGGTACGGGCTGCGCGAAGCAAGCCCGGCATTATACGCCGGGCGCGGGCAAGGGGATGGCCGTGACTCGCCAGTCATCGCCCACGGCGCGCATTTCGATGATCTTTAGCCGCGGCGCTTCGCTCATGTGCTCCAGCGGCCACTCCAGCAACGGGCGGGCCTGGGAACCGAGGAAAGTGCCGGCGACGAACAGCTGGTATTCGTCGATCAGGCCGTGGCGAGCGAAGGCGCCGACCAGACCGGCGCCCGCTTCGAGCAGGACCTCGCTGGCACCGCGCTCGGCCAGCAGGCGCAGCAGCGCAGGCAAGTCGACCTGGCCATCGCTGCCGGGCAGCACCAGCAACTCGTGGCCGGCGGCGGCGTAGCGCGGGTCCTGCGCGGCGGCGGTGACCACCAGCGCCGGACCGGCCTGAAAGAACGGGGCGTCCAGCGGCAGGCGCAGACGGCCATCGATCAACACCCGCAGCGGCGGGCGCGACACGGCCAGCGCAGTCATTTCGTCGTCCAGGCCAAGCTCGGCGGCGCGCACGGTCATCCGCGCGTTGTCGGCCAGCACGCTCTGGGCGCTGGTCAGCACCACGCTGGAGCGGGCGCGCAGGCGCTGTACCGCGGCGCGCGCAGCGGGGCCGGTAATCCACTGGCTCTCGCCGCTGGCCATGGCAGTGCGGCCGTCCAGGCTCATCGCCAGCTTGGCACGAACGAATGGCAGCCCATGCTCCATACGCTTGAGAAAGCCCGGGTTGAGCGCGCGGGCTTCGGCCTCGAGCACGCCACTGGCAACCTCGATACCGGCTTCGGCTAGCCGACCCAGGCCACGCCCGGCCACCTGCGGGTTGGGGTCTTGCATCGCCGCCACCACCCGCGCCACACCTGCTTTGACCAGCGCCTCGGCGCACGGTGGCGTGCGGCCATGGTGGCTGCAGGGCTCGAGGGTGACGTAGGCGCAGGCGCCACGCGCACGCTCACCGGCCTGGCGCAGGGCATGCACTTCGGCATGCGGCTCGCCGGCACGCACATGCCAGCCCTCGCCGACCACTTCGCCGTCGCGAACGATCACGCAGCCCACCCGCGGGTTGGGGTGGGTGGTGTACAGGCCCTTGCGGGCCAGTTCCAGGGCACGGGCCATGTAATGGGCGTCAAGCAACGCGGTCTGGCTGGACATGCTTACTCTTTGGCTGGCTCACGGGCCAGGCGGTCGATTTCTTCACGGAATTCGTCGAGGTCCTGGAAGCGCCGATACACCGAAGCGAAGCGGATGTAGGCAACTTCGTCGAGCTTGCGCAGCTCGGACATCACCAGCTCGCCGACCACCAGCGACTTCACTTCGCGCTCGCCGGTAGCCCGCAGGCGGCTCTTGATGTGCGCCAGCGCCGCTTCCAGGCGCTCGACGCCGACAGGGCGCTTCTCCAGCGCCCGCTGCATGCCGGCACGCAGTTTGTCTTCGTCGAAGGGCTGGCGCGTGCCGTCCTGCTTGATCAGCCGGGGCAAGACCAGTTCGGCGGTCTCGAAGGTGGTGAAGCGCTCGCCGCAGGCGACGCATTCGCGGCGGCGGCGGACCTGTTCGCCCTCGGCGACCAGTCGCGAATCGATGACCTTGGTGTCGTTGGCACCGCAAAAGGGACAGTGCATGGTGGCAGGCAACAAAAAAAGGGAGGGCCATGGTAGCGCATCCCACTGGCAAGACAAGCCAAAGGGGTTACCATCCAGAGAAATCTGCCTGTGAAGGATTACCCCATGCACCATCGAGCCCTCGTCGTCCTGTGCCTGGCCGGCCTGCTCGCCGCCTGCGGCAGCGACCGACCGAAGCCCGAACAGCCTGTGGCGCCCAGCGCGCCCAAGACGGTCAAGAAGAGCGACGAACCGGGCCCGCTGCCGGCCTACCAGCGCGAACTCAGCGGCACCCTGATGGAAATCCCCGCAGGCGCCGAAGTCGAGCTGGCACTGCTGGTGATCGACGAGCGCGGCCGCCCCCAACGCCTGCTGGCCAGCAGCGACCTGACCGGCACCGGCCAGGCCCTGCCTTATCATCTACGCTTCAACCCCGAGGCCTTTCCTGCCGGCGCCCGGGTCGAGCTGCGCGGGCGCGCCAGCCGCTCCGGCCAACTGATCATGCACCTGCCGCCGCAGCGCATCGTCCAGGCCGAAACCCAGACCACCGGCCCACTGCGTTTCGAGAAGGCGCCATAACGTGACACCGCTACACCTGCAACAGGCCCTCAGCGGCCTGATTGGCGAAGCGCGCCTGGTCATCAGCGAATTGCCGGGCTGCGACCTCAAGCTGTGGCTGCTCGACGCCGAGAACATGGACCGGGCATTCAGCCCCGACGAGACCCGGCGCATCCTCGACGAGCCCCCCTACTGGAGCTTCTGCTGGGCCAGCGGCCTGGCCATGGCTCGCTACCTGGCCCAACACCCCGAATGGGTACGTGACAAGCGCGTGCTGGACTTCGGCGCAGGTTCGGGGATCGCCGGCATCGCCGCAGCCCGTGCCGGTGCGCGCGAGGTGGTCGCCTGCGACCTCGACCCGCTGGCCCTGGACGCATGCCGCGCCAACGCTGCACTCAACGGCGTGACGCTGGGCTACAGCGAGGATTTTTTCGCCGAAGCCGACCGCTTCGACCTGATCCTCGTCGCCGACGTGCTGTACGACCGCGCCAACCTGCCCTTGCTCGATGCCTTTCTCGGCCGGGGTCGCCAGGCACTGGTCGCCGACTCGCGGGTACGCGACTTCAGCCACCCGCTCTATCGCCAGCTCGGCGTGCTCGACGCCCTGACCCTGCCAGACCTGGCCGAGCCGCACGAATTCCGCCGGGTCAGCCTGTACCACGCCAGCCGCGAGCCTTTATAGTGGTGCCATTCCGAATTTGCGAAAGCTGCGAGAGTTGCGATGAGCCAAGCTTCCTCTAATACCGCCACGCCCTACATCTTCGACGCCACCGATGCCAACTTCCAGCAACTGGTGATCGAGAATTCCTTCCACAAGCCCGTGCTGGTGGACTTCTGGGCCGAGTGGTGCGCGCCCTGCAAGGCGCTGATGCCGCTGCTGGCGAAGATCGCCGAGGGCTACCAGGGCGAGCTGCTGCTGGCCAAGATCAACTGCGACGTCGAGCAGCAGGTGGTGGCCCAGTTCGGTATCCGCAGCCTGCCGACCGTGGTGCTGTTCAAGGATGGCCAGCCGGTCGACGGCTTTGCCGGTGCCCAGCCGGAGTCGGCGATTCGCGCCATGCTCGAGCCGCATGTGCAGATGCCTGCACCGCCGACTGCCTCGCCACTGGAGCAGGCCAAGACGCTGTTCGCCGAGAGCCGTTTCAGCGAGGCCGAAGCGCTGCTGCAGGCCGTGCTCGGTGAAGACAACAGCAACGCCGAGGCGCTGATCTACTACGGCCGCTGCCTGGCCGAACGCGGCGACCTGGACGCAGCGCAGCAAGTGCTGGACGCAGTCAAGAGCGATGAGCACAAGGCCGCGCTGGCCGGTGCCAAGGCGCAACTGACCTTCTTGCGCCAGGCCGCCAGCCTGCCGGAGGCCGCCGAGCTCAAGAGCCGCCTGGCGCAGAACCCGCAGGATGACGAAGCGGCTTACCAGCTGTGCATCCAGCAACTGGCGCGCCAGCAGTACGAAGCTGCGCTGGACGGGCTGCTCAAGCTGTTCCAGCGCAATCGCGCCTATGACAACGGCCTGCCGCAGAAAGCCATGCTGCAGGTGTTCGACCTGCTCGGCGGTGACCATCCGCTGGTGGGCGTGTACCGCCGCCGGTTGTCTTCGGCGATGTTCTGAGCCCTAAGCCGCCACCTCCTGCAGGAGGTGGCCTCCAGCCACGCACCGTCCCCGGCAACTAGCCTACCCAGCGATATACCGGCGCATCCGCACCGCTTTCCACCTTCACTTCACTGCTGTGGCGCAAACGCACCAGCAGCCGCTTGCCTGCCGCGACACTCCCGGCCAACCCTTCCAGCCGCTCCAGCAACTCAGGCCCACTGAGCGCTCCAGCCTGACGCAACACCTCGCGCGCCGCCGACCACTGGCTATCATCCTGCCGCACTGGCGCAGCACCAGGCGCGCTCGCCACCTCTGCCAGCGCAGGCGCCTCTTCGAGCCTGCGCCCAAGCTGGGCCCACTCCGCCGGATCCAGTTCGATGGTCAGGTCCACCGGCCAGTCGCCGATCTGTCCTCGGATTCTCACGCTGCCTTCCTTCAATCGCGGATCGATGACGTGCATGCTCCCACGACATGAAACCTGCGCCAAGCGTCTGGCATCGACAAGAAAAGTTGTTATAACATTACCAAATCTTTCCCGTCCGCTTCTGGAGTCGTCCATGCGCCGCCTGCTCCTCGCCTTGCCCTTCGCCCTGCTGCCCCTGGCCGTTGCCCAGGCCCATGACGATCACGACCACGATCATGCCCACGGCACCTTGCCTGCCCACGAGCACGGCGTCGCACGCCTGAACGTCGGCCTGGATGGCAATACCCTGGAGCTGGCGCTGGAGAGCCCGGCAATGAACCTGGTCGGCTTCGAGCACATGCCCGGCAGCGATGCCGACAAGGCCAAGGTCGAGGCTGTGCGCAAGCAACTCGAACAGCCGCTCAAGCTGTTCGGCCTGGCCAGCGCGGCCGGTTGCAAGGAAGACCAGCAGGAGCTGGAAAGCCCGCTGTTCGGTGACGAGCCATCGGCCAAGGACGACGACGGTGACGACGATCACGACCATGACCATGACCACGCGCATGAACACCAGCACAGCGAGATCCACGCGCACTACCAGCTGACCTGCGCAGCTCCGGCCAAGCTGACCCAGATCGACCTGTCGTCGCTGTACAAGGCGTACCCGCAAACCCAGAAGATCAATGTGCAGTTGGTCGGCCCGAACGGCCAGAAGGGCTTCGAAAGCACCCCGGCCAAGGCCGTGGTTGCGTTCTGAATGAGCCAGCCGCTGATCGAACTGCATGACCTGGTCTTCGCCTGGCCAGGTCAGCAGCCGTTGCTGAACATCTCCCAGTTCCGTCTGGAGGCCGGTGAGGCGCTGTTCCTCAAAGGCCCCAGCGGCAGCGGCAAGACCACCCTGCTCGGCCTGCTGGGCGGGGTCAACCTGCCCGACCAGGGCGAAGTGCGGCTGCTCGGGCAGAACCTGGCGGAGCTGGGCCAGGGCGCTCGCGACCGTTTCCGTGTCGACCACACCGGCTACATCTTCCAGCAGTTCAACCTGCTGCCGTTTCTCTCCGTGCAGGAAAACGTCGAGTTGCCCTGCCGCTTTTCGCGCAGCCGTGCCGAACGTGCGGCGCAGCGCCATGGCAGCATCCACCAGGCAGCGGCGCAATTGCTCGCCCACCTGGGCCTGGGCGACCCCGACCTGCTCGCCCGGCGCGCCGACACCCTGTCGATCGGCCAGCAACAGCGGGTCGCCGCTGCGCGTGCACTGATCGGCCAACCGGAACTGGTGATCGCCGACGAGCCGACCTCCGCGCTCGACGCCGACACCCGCGAGGTGTTCATCCGCCTGCTGTTCGACGAATGCCGCGCCGCAGGCTCCAGCCTGCTGTTCGTCAGCCATGACCAGAGCCTGGCGCCCCTGTTCGACCGCGACCTGTCGCTGGCCGAGCTCAACCGCGCCGCCAAGCCTCGGGAGGCCTGATGTACCTGCTCCGTCTAGCCCTGGCCAGCCTGGCCAACCGCCGCTTCACTGCCTTCCTCACCGCCTTCGCCATCGCCTTGTCGGTGTGCCTGCTGCTGGCGGTGGAGCGCGTGCGTACCGAAGCCCGCGCCAGTTTCGCCAACACCATCAGCGGCACCGACCTGATCGTCGGGGCGCGCTCGGGGTCGGTCAACCTGCTGCTGTACTCGGTGTTCCGTATCGGCAACGCCACCAACAACATCCGCTGGGACAGCTTCGAGCATTACGCCAAGGACCCGCGGGTCAAGTGGGCGATCCCGATCTCCCTGGGCGACTCGCACCGCGGCTACCGGGTGATGGGCACCAACAGCGATTACTTCACCCACTACCAGTACGGCCGCCAGCAGCACCTGCAACTGAGCCAGGGCCGCCAGTTCGCCAACGACCCGTTCGAAGTGGTGCTTGGCGCCGAAGTGGCCGAAGCCCTGCACTACAAGCTCGGCGACAGCCTGGTGCTGGCCCACGGCATCGCCACCATCAGCCTGGTCAAGCACGACGACAAGCCCTTCACCGTGGTCGGCATTCTGCAGCGCACCGGCACCCCCGTGGACCGCACCCTGCACATCAGCCTGGCGGGGATGGAAGCCATCCACGTCGACTGGCAGAACGGCGTGCCAGCCCGCGGCGCCGCGCGCATCAGCGCCGACCAGGCGCGCACCATGGACCTTCAACCCACCGCCATCACGGCCTTCATGCTCGGCCTGAACAGCAAAATCGCCACCTTCAGCGTGCAGCGGGAGATCAACGAATTCCGCAGCGAGCCGCTGCTGGCGATCTTGCCCGGCGTGGCCCTGCAAGAGCTGTGGGGCATGATGGGCATCGCCGAGCAGGCGTTGTTCGTGGTGTCGCTGTTCGTGGTACTGACCGGTTTGATCGGCATGCTCACGGCGATTCTCACCAGCCTCAACGAACGGCGACGCGAAATGGCCATCCTGCGCTCGGTGGGTGCGCGCCCCTGGCATATCGCCGGGCTGCTGGTGCTCGAAGCGCTGGCGCTGTCGGTCAGCGGTATCGTCGCCGGGCTGGGATTGCTCTATGGGGGAATCGCCTTGGCCCAGGACGCGGTACAGTCCAACTACGGGCTGTTCCTGCCGCTGGCCTGGCCAAGCCCGCACGAATGGACGTTGCTGGCGATCATCCTCGGTGCGGCGCTGCTGATGGGCAGCGTTCCGGCCTGGCGTGCCTACCGGCAGTCGTTGGCCGATGGCCTGTCGATCCACCTCTGAGAGTTTGTCATGTCGATCCCTGTGGGAACGGGCTTGCCCGCGAAGAGAGCACTACAGATCCTCCTGCTGTTGCTGCTGGTGCTGATCATCCCGGCCTGGGCGGACGAGCCGCGCGAGCTGGACTGGCCGGCACTGATCCCCGAGGGCGCGCCAGTCATCCCCCCACAGCTCACCCCGCTGCATGACCTCTCGCAGATGGGCAATTCGCTGGGCGACGCGCTCGCGGCCGAGTCTGCCCCGGCAGCCCGCCAGCAGGCGCCCGACGCACCGGTGGTCAAGGCGCTGGACGGGCAGCAGGTCAAACTGCCCGGCTACATCGTGCCGCTGGAAGTCAGCGAAGAAGGCCGCACCACCGAGTTTCTCCTGGTGCCCTACTACGGCGCCTGCATCCACGTGCCGCCGCCGCCGTCCAACCAGATCGTGCACATCTTCAGCGAGATGGGCGTGCGCGTCGAAGACCTGTACCAGCCCTACTGGATCGAGGGACGTATGCAGGTCAAGAACACCAGCAGCGAGCTGGCCGACGCCGGTTACCAGATGGAAGCCGAGAAAATCTACGCATATGAGCTGAAATGAGAACTGTGTCGCCCGTGTGAAGCCCGCTTCGTTGAGCTGAGTCAAACAATGTGTTTGGACGGCTCCTTACCATTGGACTACTCGATTACTTACGTCCTCTGGGAGCTTCCATGAACAAGACATTGCTCGGTGCCTCGCTCGTCGCGTTGGCGCTCGCAGCCCCCGTTGCCCACGCCCACCAGGCGGGTGACTTCATCATGCGTGCCGGCGCCATCACCACTGCGCCGAATGAAAGCAGCAGTGACCTCAAGCTCGACGGCGCCAAGGTCTCCGGCACCAAGGCCACCCTCGACAGCGACACCCAGCTGGGCCTGGCCTTCGCCTACATGCTCACCGACCACGTCGGCATCGAGCTGCTCGCTGCCACGCCGTTCAAGCACACCGTGGGCGTCAAGGGCCTGGGCGGCGGGCTCGACGGCAAGCTGGCCGACATCAAGCAACTGCCACCGACCCTCTCGCTGCAGTACTACCCGATGGAAGCCTCGTCGAAGTTCCAGCCCTATGCCGGTATCGGCATCAACTACACGCTGTTCTTCGATGAAGACCTCAGCAGCGCCCGCAAGCAGCAGGGCTTCAGTAACATGAAGCTGCAGGACTCCATCGGCCTGGCTGGCCAGTTGGGCATGGACTACATGCTGACCGACAACCTGCTGGTCAACGCCGCGGTCTGGTACGTCGACATCGACACCAAGGCCACCATCGACGGTCCGAGCGCCCTGGGCGTGGGCAAGACCAAGGTCAACGTCGATGTCGATCCGTGGGTCTACATGGTCGGTATCGGCTACAAGTTCTGACACGCAACGCACTCAGGCCCCGCCGTACAGCGGGGCCTCTGGCTGCCGCTCAGCCCTGGCGTTGCAGCCACCACCAATACCCCCACGCCAACGCGCTGACTCCAGCTCCCAGTCCACATACCGCGCCCCACCCCCACGCCCCGTAGACCCAGCTCGCCGTCACCGCCCCCGCCCCACTACCCACCGAATAGCAGCACATGTACGCGCCAATCAGACGACTGGCCATCTCCGCCCGCCCGGCCAGCAGCAGGCTCTGGTTGGTCACATGCACTGCCTGCACGGCGAGGTCCAGCATCACCACACCGGCTACCAGCGCCAGCAGCGACTGCCCGACGAACAGGCTCGGCAGCCACGACAGTGTCAGCAGCCCCAGCGCCAGCCCTGTGGTGCGCTGCCCAAGGCCGCGATCGGCCAAACGCCCGGCACGCGATGCGGCAAGGGCTCCGGCGACACCGGCCAGGCCGAACAGGCCGATCTGGGTGTGGGTCAGTTGCAGCGCACTCAACGGCAGCACCATGCTGCTCCACAGCACGCTAAACGCGGCGAAGATCAGTAATGCGAACACACCCCGCTGGCGCAGCAGGCGATCATCGCGCAGCAGCACCGCCATAGAGCGCAACAACGCCCGGTAATGTTGGCGCTGCCCCAGAGGTCGTGCAGAGGGCATACGCCAGCCGAGCAGCACGACCATCAGCAGCGCCAACCCGGCAGCAGCGAAATAAACCCCTCGCCAGCCAGCCAGATCAGCCACGACTCCCGCCACCAGCCGCGCCAGCAAAATCCCCACTACGATGCCGCTGGTAACCGTTCCCACCGCCTGCCCCTGCTGCGCCGGTGTCGCCAGGGTGGCCGCCTGGGCGACCATCAGCTGCACCACCACGGCCATCAGCCCGACCATGCCCATGGCCGCCAACAGCGCCGCCCAATGCTGGGCCAGGCCGACCGCGACCAGCGCCAGTGCCGACAGCAGCAACTGCGCAAGGATCAAGCGCTTGCGGTCGAGCAGGTCCCCTAGCGGCACGATCAGCAGCAATCCTAGTGCGTAGCCTGCCTGGGTTGCGCCGACCACCCAGCCGACCTGACGACTCGGCACGCCCAGGCTCTGGGCCATGGACTCCAACAGCGGCTGGGCGCAGTACACCGTGGCCACCGCCAGTGCGCAGGCTGCGGCCAGCAACAGGGTCAGGCCGCGAGTGAGTTGAAACGAAGATGCATCGTGGGCAGATGACATGCAGACTCCTGGCAATCTGGTTTCAAAACAAAACCACAAGCTGGATTTCTAACAAACCTGGTTTTAATCTGCAACCAAACTGTCTCATCCGGAATGATCGATGCTCGACGAAAACAACAGCCGATGCCCCGTGGCCCGGGCACTCGAAGTGCTGGGCGACCGCTGGGCACTGATGATCCTGCGCGACGCGTTCGATGGGCTGCGCCGTTTCAGCGAGTTCCAGAAGAACCTGGGGCTGGCGAAGAACATCCTCGCCACGCGCCTGAAGCTGCTGGTGGAAACAGGGCTCATGGAGCTGCAGCCGGCGTCGGATGGCAGTGCGTACAAGGAATATGTGCTGACAGAAAAAGGCCGCTCGGTGTTTCCGATCGTGGTGGGCCTGCGTCAGTGGGGGGAGCGGTTTCAGTTCGAGGCGGGCGAGACGCGTTCGGTGCTGCTGGACAATGCCAAGGGCGAACCTGTAGCGAAGCTGGAAGTACGGGCGCGGGATGGGCGGGTGCTGGGGCCGGAGGATTGTCGGCGGGCTTGATGGTGTTCTGGCCTATCAGGGCTTGTTCGCGGGTACTCCACTGTTCTGGAGATCAGTGGAGTACCTGGAACGCCAACGTGTTTGTCAGTCTTTGCCCAACAAACGCGCCAGCCCCTCGGCGATCGGCGTCGCCTGGGGAAAATCGAAACGCGCCAACAGCCGGTGGTTGTCCGCCCGCGAGTGGCGGATATCACCCGCGCGCGCCGGGCCATGGCTGATCGTCGGCAAGCTGCCAACCACCTGCTGCAATGCTGCAAGCAAGTGATTCAGCGAAGTCGCCTGGTTCAAGCCGATGTTAACAGCGCCCTCTTCCACCTGCGGCTGCTCCAGCGCCTGTACCATCACCTGCACCAGGTCGCCGACATAGAGGAAGTCGCGGGTCTGCTCGCCATCGCCGAACACGGTGATCGGCAAGCCCTTTGTCGCACGCTCGCAGAAGATGCTGATCACCCCCGAGTACGGCGACGAGGGATCCTGGCGCGGCCCGAAGATATTGAAGAAGCGGAACACCACAGGCTCCAGCCCATGTTGGCGGCGGTAGAAGTCCAGGTACTGCTCGCCAGCCAGCTTGTCCACTGCATAGGGCGTCAGTGGCGCCTTGGGCGTGTCCTCGGTGATCGACTGGCCTTCGCCATTGTTGCCGTAGACCGCCGCGCTCGAGGCGAACAACACCCGGCGCACACCATTGATGCGCATCGCCTCGCAGACATTGAGAGTGCCGATGAAGTTGCTCTGGTGGGTCTTGACCGGGTCGTCCACCGACGCCTGCACCGACGCGACCGCAGCGAGGTGGACCACCGCCGCGCAACCGGCGGCTGCACGGGTAACCAGTGCAGTGTCGGCAACATCACCTTCGATCAGTTGCAGGCGTGGATGGTCGATCTGCAGGTTGCTGCGCTTGCCGGTGGACAGGTCATCGAGAATGCGCACCGCATAGCCTTTGTCCAGCAGCGCATCGCACAGGTGGGAGCCGATGAAACCAGCTCCGCCGGTAATGAGGATGGGGGCATCAGCCATGACGATAGAAACGGTCCAGTAGGGGCGGCAAGCCGGCGCGCCAGGCGCGGGGCTTGATGCCGAAGGTGTGAAGGATCTTCTTGCAGGCCAGCACCGCGTGCTGCGGCTCCTCGCTGGCATCCGGGCGCGCGGCATGGGCCTGTGCGGTGGGGGCCTGCACGGCCAGCTTGTGCCACTGCGCTGCCTCGGAAAGGATAGCTTGTCCCAGCGCCAGCGGTGTGGTCGCCTCGTTGCCAGCGTAATGGTAGGTGCCCCACAGCGGCGCATCGCAGTCCAGCTGCTTGATCACCGAGAGGATCACCCGGGCGGCATCGTCGACCGGCGTCGGGTTGCCGCGGCGGTCATCGGCCAGCAGCAGCTCCTGCGGTTGCTCGGCGCGCGTCAGGAAGCGCCCGAGTGCGCCGTCGAGGCTTTCGTCCAGCACCCAACCGAAACGCAGCAGCACATGCTGCGGGCAGGCCGCACGCACGCTCTGCTCGATGCGCCACAGCGCCTGGCCACGCAGGCCCAGCGGCACCGGCTCGTCCTTCTCGCTGTAGGAGGTGGCGCGCGAGCCGTCGAACACGCGATAGCTGGAAGGCTGGACCAGCGTGATCTCGTGGTGCTGGCACAATTCGGCCAGACGCTCCACGGCACGTTCCTGAAGGGCGAGGCGCTGTTCGCTGACCGACTCGGCCTGGAACCAGTCGAAGTAATAGGCCAGGTTGACCAGGGCATCGGGGCGGTGATCGTCGAGCAACTGGGTGAGGCTGGCCGGATCCCAGCCCTCGTCCGGCGGGCGCGGTGCCAGAAACGCGATGTCTTCCTCGGCCCCGAGACGAATCAGCGCTTGCCCGAGGGCATTGCCACCACCCAACAGCATCAGGCGCATACGCATAGAGTCAGCAGGTCCGCTCAGATCGATTAGGGAAAGGGGTCATTTTGCGGTTTCCGCCAGGGGAAGTCCAACCCTAGGGGCTTCCTCGTCTGTAGGTAGGAAGTTTCCAACAGGCATCGAAGCTTTCTCTGGCGCTCACATAAAACCGGTCTTGCACCACGCCAGACGAAAACCCTGAGTTAATAGCAGAGGCCGGGGCATGGCAGCCCCGTATGCGCACCCGATAACCAGGAGCACCACCATGACGCGCCGGCTTCGATCTTCACAACGTTTCACGGCTGTGAAATTTTCCACCCCCTCTTTTGCACCTTCGGAAACTACCCGATACTGCGCGGCAGTTGGCCACTACCGACTGGAGTTACACCAGTCAGGTCAACTCACTCCAGCTGTCGGCCGGCACGGAACGCCAACACAACAATAACAAGGAAGGTTTCCCATGCAGGATTCCGAAGTCGCGTACCTGGAATTTACCCAGGATCAAGCCGATGCGCTGTTCGTCGCCAGCCAATCCCTCGCCCGACTCGGCGGCCCGGAAGTCTTCGGGGCAGCCGGCAAGGCACGGCAATGCGCCGAAGCGCTGACAAGATCGCTCGATGCCCAGCAACAAGCGACACTGCGGCGCTTCGCCGACGGCACGCTGTCTGCACTGATGTACCGCGGCATGAGCTGCCCGGAGCACGATCCCATCCCCGAAGACCTGCCTGAGCTGCAGGGCCTGGAGCACGACCCCCGCTGCCTCTACCTGGCTTCACGCAACCAGATCCTGCTGGAACTGGTGCGCTACCGGGCGTTCGCCTTCGATATCGACAACGAAGGCAAGCAGGTGCGTCTGGTCGGCAACTTCAAGGGCGGCGGCAGCCAGCCGCGTCCGCAGGAAACCCGCGACACCCGCGTGGAACTCAGCTCCCACGCTGGCTTGCGCCTGGGCCCACACACCGAAGCTCCGTACAACTGCTCGGTGATCGCTCGCGATGACCATTCCCCGGCCCCCTCTGCGCTGATCCTCACCGCGCGCTGGAACCCGGCGAACGAGCCGACCCACGTCATTCCCATGCGCGAGGTCATAGAAGGCTTGGGCAGCCTGCACGCGCTGGCGCTAACCTCAGCGTCGTTCGACTTCACCCGCAGCGACTGTTTCGTCGCGGGCAGCGGTGAACCGGAGCAGGCCACCGCGATGCTGCAGTTCGACGCCAACGGCGGCTTTGCCCTGCGTTACAACTCGTACCGGTTCTCGCTCAACGACCAGGCCAGCGACCTCGCCGCCCAGGCCTTCGACGCCTTCCAGCAGCGGGTCGCCGAGACGCGGCCAAGGCCCTTCGTGCTGCAACCGGACACCGCCCTGGTGATCAACAACAACCGCGCCCTGCATGGTCGCGACATCGTCCAGGACAACCGTCGCCTGCTGGTGCGGCTGTTCGGCTACTCCCCCTTCGCCCAACCTCGGGTGATCACTCCGGATCCGCTGCTGGTGCGCGGCTGAATAAAAGGAACGTGCGGTAATGATGGAAATCGATGTCCCCCTGCTGCTGACCCTCGCGTCGGTGGCGCTGATGGCCGGCTTCTTCGACGCCATCGCGGGTGGCGGCGGGCTGATCACCCTGCCGGTACTGTTCGTCGCCGGCATCGACCCGTTGGCGGCCATCGCCACCAACAAATTCCAGGCGGCCTCGGCGACGGTGTCGGCCACCGTCGCCTTCGCCCGCAAGGGCATGATCGACTGGCAACGCGGCCTGCCTATGGCCGCCATGGCCTTCGCCGGCGGCGCCCTCGGCGCGCTGTCGGTGAGCCTGGTGCCCAAGACGTTCCTGCAAGCCTGCGTGCCGGTGCTGCTGATCCTGGTTGCGGCCTACTTCGCTTTCAGCCCCAAGCCCGATGAGCACGAGCGCAAGGCGAAGATCTCCAACGCCGTGTTCTGCCTGACCGCCGCCCCGCTGATCGGCTTCTATGACGGCGTGTTCGGCCCTGGGGTGGGTTCGTTCTTCATGCTCGCCTGCGTAATCCTGCTTGGTCAGCACCTGCTGCGCGCCGTGTGCAACAGCAAGCTGCTCAACGCCGCGTGCAACCTCGGCGCCCTCTCGGTATTCTCGCTGAGCGGGGCGATCATCTGGCCCCTGGCCCTGGCGATGGCCTGTGCCGCGGTCATCGGTGCGCAACTGGGCGCACGCTGCGCGGTGCATTTCGGACCCAGGCTGATCAAGCCGTTGCTGGTCTGCGTGTGCTGCATCATGGCCCTCAAGCTGCTGCTTGGCGCAGGCAACCCGCTCGGCGAATGGCTGCAACATCAGTTCCTCTAGGGTCTGTATGAAAAGCCTTGAGACGAAGGTCAGGCAAGGCGAAAACAGCCGAGGAAGCGGAGTTTACGGGTTGTAAATGAGCATTCCGAGGCTGTTTTCAACGCAGCATCACCGAGTATCAAGGTTTTTCATACAGAGCCTAGGAGCGCCATGGACTTCGCGAACACCTCCGACCAACGCGGCAGCTGGCAATACGACGAACCTGCGCCGGGCACCGAATGCTTCATCGACGAAGCATTCGACGGTTATCAACAGCAGGCACGCCTGCTTTTGCCCGACAGCGAGCGGGCGCCGCCGCTGTTCGTGGTTGGCGGCGCGCGCTCCGACTTCACCCGCCTCAACCCGCTGCTCTATCGCCTGCAACGCCAGGGCATCGGCTCGCTGACCGGCAACCTGTCCGGCCACAGCCAGGCGAGCGAACCCGGCGCCAGCGCACCGACCCTGGCGATCAACCTGCAGGAGGCCCGGCGCTTCCACCGGCATATCGCCGAACGCTGCCGCACCCTGGTCGGCCACAGCCTGGGTGGCGCCATTGCCCTCAAGCTTGCGGCGCAACTGCCAGACATCGACAAGCTGGTGCTGATCTGCCCGGCGGTCTACCCCGATGACGCCCACGACGCGCCATTCGGGCCGGCCTTCAGCGCGGCGATCCGCAAGCCCTACGCCTTTCTCGACTGCGACAGCTACGCCTTCCTGCGCCAGTTCCAGGGGCGGGTACTGCTGGTGATCGGCGAGTACGACGGCCTCAACTCCCAGACCCACGGCCAAGGCCCCGGCACCAGCGCCGGTACCCGAATGCTGCGCGGGGTGCAGCGCTACAGCCCGATTCCGGAGGAAGTCACCCATGCGCTGCTGCGCTCGGTGCCGGCGCCCCATGTGGAGTGCCTGTTGCTGACCGACTGCGACCACGGCATCGCCGCACACCTGCGCGATGCACCGGAGATTGCCGATCAGGTAGCGGATGCGGTGGCGGCGTTCATACTCGACCGAGAGTGACTGGTTCGGCACCCCACTTGTCCCGCGAAAAAGACGCCGCGCTGGTAGAGCCGAAACCCCTATTCGATCTCGAACAACCCGTTGCTGATCGCGCCGGCGCCGAGCCGGTCGCGAATATCATCGTCGATGCGAGGGTCGTCCGGGCGATAGAGCTTCACCTGGCGATAGGCGTTGATACGGTTGATCTCTTCACCAAGAAACTCCCACACCACGCGGGTGCAGGCAGGGTTGCGCCGGTCGCCGCTGGAGACCCCGGTCTTGAGCCCGTTGAGGCGGGTGATACGGCTCTTGAAGCTGGGGATGAGCACGGTCTGGCTCATCTCGTTGAGGGTCAGCGACTCGTAGTCGATCAGGAACACCCGATCCTGCAACTGAAACGCTGCGCCCAAGTAGCGGCAACGTACCTCCGCATGCTGGCTGCCGGCACTGCTGCGCTCCTGGCGTTCCTGGCGCTCGAACAGGAAGCTGCCGCGCTCTTCCCACAGGTGTACCAGCGACACCAGGATCGAGCCTGGTACCGACATGCAGTTGGAATATTCGAAGTAGTAGCCGCAATAGCGCGACAGGTTGCCGGCCTGGGCATGCAAGGGCTTGAACAGCTCGCTGATCGGGTCGTCCTGCGGGCCTGACGACACCGAAGGGTTGCGCGCACCGATCAGCCGGGCGAACTGTTCCGGCGGCAGGTTCAACTCGTAATCCTCGACCCCGAAGAAATCGCCGATGCGCTTGAGGTTGTAGGTCGTCGGCTGGCTCTGCCCGCTCAGGTACTTGTTGAATTGCGCGCGATTTATCGACAGCTGTCGGCAAACCTCTGAAATAGAGCGGTAGTGACTGCAGGCGAGTTTGAGATTGGCGGCTAGAAAATCGGCCATGAACGGCGTTCCAGGTGATGCGAGTGGTGCAAGTCTAGCATCAAGTCGCACCAAAACAGAGCAACCCGCGAAATTGTAACCACAGGTGTCATGACCAACCATGCGCGCCAACGATAGCGCGCGTCTCTGTCGCCGCTGGTCACTCCACACGAAGAATAAGAATCGAGGTCATTTTCCAATGCTCGAAGCACTTAACGATTTCCTTTCAGGAAAACTGCTCATCGTCCTGATCGTCGGGCTCGGTAGCTACTTCACCATTCGTTCCCGGTTCGTCCAGTTCCGCCACTTCGGCCACATGTTCGGCGTGTTCAAGGAGTCCCTGCGCGGCCAGGCTGGCCAACTGAGCTCGTTCCAGGCCCTGATGCTGAGCCTCGCCGGCCGCGTCGGTGCAGGTAACATTGCCGGTGTCGGCATCGCCGTGACCCTGGGCGGCCCAGGCGCAGTGTTCTGGATGTGGGTCACCGCACTGGTGGGCATGTCCAGCAGCTTCTTCGAATGTACCCTGGCCCAGGTCTACAAGCGCGCCGACGGCGACGGCCTGTACCGCGGCGGCCCGGCCTATTACATTCAGCACGGCCTGAAGCTCAAGAGCATGGCGATCGTGTTCTCGATCCTGCTGCTGGTCACCTACGGCTTCGCCTTCATCGGCCTGCAGTCGTACACCGTGACCCATTCGCTGCAGAACGCCTTTGCCTTCGACCCGCGCCACACCGGTATCGTCCTGGCAGTGCTGCTGGCCATCACCTTCATCGGCGGCATCAAGCGCATCGCTGCGGTGTCGGACCTGCTGGTGCCGATCAAGACCCTGGCCTACATCGGCGTGACCCTGTACGTGATCGGCACCCAGATCGAACACGTGCCTGCCATGCTGGAAACCATCTTCAAGAGCGCCTTCGGCCTCGACCCGGCCTTTGCCGGCCTGCTGGGCAGCGCCATCGTCATGGGCGTGAAACGCGGCGTGTTCGCCAACGAAGCGGGCCTGGGCAGTGCCCCGAACGTCGCGGCCGTGGCGGCAGTGAAGCACCCAGGCGCCCAAGGCGTGGTGCAGGCCTTCAGCGTGTTCCTCGACACCTTCGTGATCTGCACCTGCACCGCGCTGCTGATCCTGCTGTCGGGCTTCTACACCCCAGGCTTCGAAGGCGACGGTATCGTCCTGACCCAGAACTCGCTGGCCGCCGTGGTCGGTGACTGGGGCCGCATCTTCGTCAGCGTCGCGCTGTCGCTGTTCGTCTTCACCTGCATCCTCTACAACTACTACCTGGGCGAGAACAGCCTGCAGTTCCTGAGCCGCAACCGTGTCGTGCTGATGGCCTTCCGCGGCCTGGTGCTGGCGCTGGTGGTGTGGGGTTCGATGCAAGACCTGTCGACCGTGTTCGCCTTCGCCGACATCACCATGACCTGTCTGGCCTTCGTCAACCTGGTCGCCCTGGCCCTGCTGTTCAAGGTCGGCCTGCGCGTGATGCGCGACTACGACGCACAGCGCAAGGCCGGCATCAAGCAGCCGGTGTTCGACTCCAGCAAATTTGCCGACCTGGACCTGGACCGTGCCGCCTGGCCAGCCAATCCTCAGGCTGAAACAGCCACTGACAAAGCTGCTGGCGAACTTCAGCACCAGCGCTGATACCCTGCCCTGCCCGGCCGCCCCGCTCGTGGGCGGCCGGCTTTCCTTCGCTCCTCGCTTCGGAATCCTTCCATGGGTGCAGTCAAGAATCTCCTCGTTCTCTACACAGGTGGCACCATCGGCATGCTGCAGACCCCCGCGGGCCTGGCGCCGGCGGGTGGCTTCGATGCACGTATGCGTGCCCACCTCGCACAGCGCAATGACGCGCCGACACTGCAATGGACCTTGCGCGAGCTCAACCCGCTGATCGACAGCGCCAACATGCAGCAGGCCAATTGGCTGGCGATGCGTGATGCCATCGTCGAGGCGGTCGAGCATGACGGCCATGACGGCGTGCTGGTACTGCATGGCACCGACACCCTGGCCTACAGCGCGGCAACGTTGTCGTTCCTGCTGCTCGGCCTGCAGGTGCCGGTCCTGCTTACCGGCTCCATGCTGCCGGCCGGTGCGCCAGACAGCGACGCCTGGGACAACCTGGTCGGCGCGTTGCGTCAGTTCGAGCAGGGCCTGGGCAAAGGCGTGCAGCTTTACTTCCACGGCCGGTTGCTGCACGGCTGCCGCGCCTCGAAACTGCGCAGCGAAGCCTTCGATGCGTTCACCGTGATGGAACGCCACCGCGAGGGCGAGCGCGCTGCACAGATCCCTGCCAGCCTGGACTACCGCCAGGTGCGCCAAGCGGTGAAGCTGGCGGTGCTGCCGGTGTTCCCAGGGTTGTGTGCGGATTACCTGCACGGGCTGTTCGACGCGGGGGTCCAGGGCTTGCTGCTTGAGTGCTATGGCAGCGGTACCGGCCCGTCCGATGACCAGGCACTGCTCGACGCGCTGCACGGTGCGCGTCAACGCGGGGTGATGATCGTCGCGATCAGCCAGTGTCCCGAGGGCGCGGTGGTGTTCGACACCTATGCCGCCGGCAGCAAGCTGCGCGATACCGGGCTGGTCAGTGGTGGCGGGATGACTCGCGAAGCGGCGCTGGGCAAGATGTTCGCGCTGTTGGGGGCTGGGTTGGATGTGGAGGCCGCAGAGCGGTGGTTTGCATTGGACCTGTGTGGGGAGCGGGCTTAGGTTTCAGCCTGTCATGGCCTCTTCGCGGGCAAGCCCGCTCCCGCAGGGATTTCCACAGTTCTTGAGAATTGTGCTGTACCTGTGGGAGCGGGCTTGCCCGCGAAGAGGCCTGGCGAAAATGGCGGAAGGCAGCGGGAGTCGAACCTGCCCGGGAACGGCTGCCGTCCCCAACCGGGTTTGAAGCCCGGCCGCGCCACCGGGCGCGATTGCCTTCCTTGAACTCAGGGCCTGGCCTGCTGCCGGGCCAGCGCGCTATCGGCGCGGATGTGACGTTGCTCGGCAACCCTGCGGGTCAGGCCAAGCCGGTCGAAGTACTCGAGAATCTGCACGCTGCGCTTGCGACCGATGCCCAACATATCGCGAAACGCCGCCACCTGCACTACCGGCGTGTCCTGTATCTGGCGCAACAACATCTCGGCCATGCGCTGGATCGTCTCCTGCGGGTAGAACAGGTCGCGCACCACCTGGTGCAGCACTCCCAGCCGCGCCAGCTTGCGCATCAGCAGGCGCACCTGGGTTTCCTCCACCTGCTCGGCTGCAGCCAGGGTCCTGACCCAGGGCGGATCGAACGCACCTTCCAGCAAACGCGGTTGCAGACGCTCCCAGAGCGCAGTATCGGCGTCACTCAACTGCACCTTGTGATCCGGCAGGTGCAACCATGGGCCGCTGCTGGCGACTGCGCCCTCACCGAGCAACTCGTCCAGCAGGCTGACAAAGGCGGCACGCTCCAGCGGCAAGGCGCAGAAGCGGCGCAGGCGGTCGCGGTCGGGGCCAAGCTGATCGGGCTCCTGCTCGTGGAACTGCGCCAGTTGCTCGAGCACTTCATGCCTGAGCGCCTGCCATTGCTGACGATCGAACAGCAACGGCCCCTGGCGGGTGGCAATCACCTGGACGTCATCGGGCAACCGCCAACTGTCGCGCAGACGGTTGAACTGTCGCTCCAGGCGCTGCGGGTCGAGCCCGGCGGGAGCCGCCGCCAGAAGGGCCGACAGGGCCTGCTCCAGATCGCAGGCATCGCGCAGCACCTGCAGTTGGCGCAAGCGCGACTCGCTGCGGCGCTGCCTGCTGGGGGCGAAAGGGTCGAGCACCCGACCACCGCCGAGGGTGCGCTGGGCACGCTGGTCGCGCAGCACCAGGCGGTCGCCATGCACCGCCTGCAGCGGCGCGTTGAGCAGCAACTGAGCGAACATGCGTTGGCCTGCCGTCAGAGCCTCGCCCTCCAGCAGCGCCACGCGCGCCGTCACGTCCTGGGTACCGAGGTGCACATGCACCGCGCTGAAATGCTCGAAGGTGCGCGTTTCGCCCGGCAACAATGCCAACTCGATATCGATACGCGAACTGGGCGCATGCAGCCACTCGGGCACCAGCCAATCGCCACGGTGCACGTGCTCCACGGCCAGGCGCTCGGCACTGATGTTCAGCGCCACGCGCTGCCCGGCCTCGGCCACCAGCGCGGCCTGGTTCTGTGCATGCAGGCCACGCACCCGCACAGCTTTGCCAGCCTTGCCCAGCAACAGGGTGTCGCCCGCGCTCACCTGCCCGGCCAGCGCGGTGCCGGTCACCACCACACCGGCACCGGAAACGGCGAAAGCACGGTCAATTGCCAGCCGAAAGCCTCCTTGGCTCCCACGCCGCAGCACCTGCGTGCGCGCCTCGACCAACGCCTGGCGCAGCACTTCGACGCCTTCACCGGTCACGCTGGACAAGACGAACTGCCGAGCCCCGGCATAAGGCCCGGGGGCCAGCAGCGCTTCGACCTCGTGCTGCACTTCCAGCAGTCGCGGTGCCTCGACCCGGTCGCACTTGCTGATCGCCACCAGCGCCTGGGGAATGCCCAGCAGCTCGATGATCGCCAGGTGCTCGCGGGTCTGCGGCATAACGCCGTCGTCAGCGGCCACTACCAGCAACACCAGGTCGATGCCATGGGCGCCGGCGAGCATGTTGTGGATAAAACGCTCGTGACCGGGGACGTCGATGAAGCCGGTCAACGGCTCGCCTTCGGCCAGCGACGCATAGCGATAGCCGAGGTCGATGGTCATGCCCCGGACGCGCTCTTCCTGGCGCTGGTCACCGGCCTGGCCGGTCAGGGCCTGGAGCAGCGCAGTCTTGCCGTGATCGATATGCCCGGCGGTGCCTACGATCACTGCACCGGCCCCAGCTGCAGCGCCGGCAACTGGGCCAGCCACTGGGTTTCGTCATCCAGCTGACGCAGGTCGAGCCACAGGGCATCGTCATCGATGCGTCCGAGCACCGGCACCGGCAACTCGCGCAGTGCGCGCTCCAGCACCCTCAGGCTGCGACCACGCAGCTTCTTCGAGACCTGCGGGCGCAGGCACAGCGCCGCGCTTGGCAGCCGCGCTACCGGCTGGCTGCCGCTACCGATCATGCCCAATGCGGGCTCGACCGCGACCGTCCACTGCTCGCCCAGTCGCGCGGCCAGTTCCGGCGCCAGGCGCTGGGCCTGGGCAGCGATCTCGTCCTGGGGCCGGGTCAGCAGGCGCAGGCTGGGCAAGCGTTCGGCCAGGCGATCGGGGTCGCGGTACAGCGCCAGCACCGCCTCGAGCGCCGCCAGGGTGATCTTGTCCACACGCAGCGCGCGTTTGAGCGGGTTCTTCTTGATCCTGGCGATCAGCTCCTTGCGCCCGACGATGATGCCCGCCTGCGGACCACCCAGCAGTTTGTCGCCGCTGAAGGTGACGATATCGGCGCCGTCCGCCAACGCCTGACGCACCGTCGGCTCGGCGGGCAGGCCCCAACGGGTGAGGTCGAGCAGGCTGCCGCTGCCCAGGTCTTCGAGCAGCGGCAGATCATGTTGATGGGCGATGCGCGCAAGCTCGGCGGTCGGCACCTGGGTGGTAAAGCCCTGGATGCTGTAGTTGCTGCAATGCACGCGCATCAGCAGGCCGGTGCGCGGATTGATCGCCGCCTCGTAGTCGCGGGCATGGGTGCGGTTGGTGGTGCCGATCTCGTGCAGGCGCACACCGGCACGGGCCATGATGTCGGGGATGCGGAAGGCGCCGCCGATCTCGATCAGCTCGCCACGGGAGATGATCCCTTCCTTGCGCGCACCCAGGCTGTTGAGCGCCAGCAGCACGGCAGCGGCGTTGTTGTTGACCACGGTGACTGCCTCGGCGCCGGTCAGCTCGCGGATCAGGCCCTCGATCAGGTCATCGCGGTCACCGCGCTTGCCGGTGGCCAGGTCGAATTCGAGGTTGAGCGGATAACGGGCGGCGGTCTGCATCGCCTGTACGGCCTCTTCCGGCAACAGGGCACGGCCGAGGTTGGTGTGCAGCACCGTGCCGGTGAGGTTGAAGACCCTTCGCACCTGGCTGCGCTGCTGGATCGCCAGGCGCTCGCCGGCGCGACCGAGCAGGATTTCAGCAGCCAGTTCGACGGCGCTCAACTGACCAAGGCGAGCGGGCTCGCGCAGGTCGTCGAGCAGTTGACGCAGGCTGGCCAGGGTGGCGTCGCGACCATGGCGATCGAGCAAGGGCTGGCAGGCGGGGTGGCGTAGCAGGGTGTCGATGGAGGGCAGGCGTGGCGCTTGATTGGCGAGGCTTGACGACATGCGGTACTACCTTGGTTGATCCGGTGTCTGTAATGGCCCTTTCGCGGGCAAGCCCGCTGCTACAGGTTGCCCGTCGTCCGCAAAGGTGGCGGGGTCATTGCAGGAGCGGCGGTTCGCCGCTGCGACTTTCCCCGCGATAGGGGCGGCTCGGTGTGCAGTGTAGACCCTCATCCTCCTCCAGGCGCCAACATCAGGTTCGGCGCCAGCCGATGAAAGCCCTCCTCGTCCAACCGGATATCCAGCGCCAGGCTGGCCAGGTCATCGGCCAACGCCTCGCCCATCGCGTCATTTTCCAGGTAGCAGTGCTTGAGGTAGGTGTTGCAACCAGGGCAGCACTCCGCCCGCAGCGGCGCCTTGCCTGGGGCATGGCGGTCATCCTCCAGGCTGGAGTAGCGCAAATCCTTGCTCGACTCGCAGTACACACACTTGACCCGCACCACATGCCACTCACAGGCGCACAGCGAACAGGCCAGGTAGCGCAGCCCGTTGTGCTTGCCGCGGTTGCGCACCAGGCCCGCCATCGCTGGCGAGCCGCAGCACGGACACTGCGCGAGGCTGCTGCCGGGCTTGAGCTCATCGCTGGGCAAGCCCCGCCGCCAACTGGCCCAGGCCGCCTGCAACGCAGCGCCGATGAAAGGCACCAGCGCCGCGGGCACGGCATCGTACTGACCGCTCAGCAAGGCGATACCCCAACCTTTGCGCTGGCTCTCTTCGCTGCTGCGCAGAACCTTCAGGGCATCCGCCAGGGCACCCTGCTCCGGTACCTCGAAGCGATCCAGCAGCGCCTGCAGCCAGACCAACCACGGCCCTTCGCGCACCAGGCTGTCGGCCGCCAGCGGCGGCAGGCCGTGGCTGATGCACAGGCGCTGACGCTCCTCGGCGACCGGCACGCCGGAGGGTGGATTGTCGAGCAACTGCTGCTGCACCCGGCACAGGCGCGCAACCAGCCTCAGGTAGTCGCCAAGGGCATGGCCCTCGGCAAGCTGCTCCAGTCGCGCCGCGCGCAGTTCGAACAGGTTGTCGGCGGGCTGGTGGAGAAACGGCGGCATTACCGCCGACGCTTCGATCTGCCCGGGTTCGAGAATCGTGCTCAAGCGCTCATCCTTCTTTCCGTCCGGGGTTGTGTGGCGTCTTGTCGCCGGTCACGTCCCGGTACCACAGCTCATGATGTTTACGTGCCCAGGCACGGCTGACCCAGCCGTGCAGCATGGCGCCGACCGAGCCCTTGATCCAGATCCCGGCATAGATGTGCACGATGATGCTCAGCACCAGCACGAACGCCGCCAGGGCGTGCAGCAAGGTGGCCAGGCGAATCGCGCCGATGTCGAAGTACTGGCTGAACCAGGCGCGCCAGATCACCACGCCACTGACCAGCAGGATCAGCATGCACACCAGCAAGGTCCAGAACAGCAGCTTCTGCCCGGCGTTGTACTTGCCGATCGGCGGCACGCCTTCTTCCTCGTTGCGCATCACCCGATCCACACGGCGCAGCCACAGGCGGTCGTTGGCGGTGATGAAGTTGGCCCGCCAGAAGCGGATCACCAGCCCCAGGAAGAACACGAACATCGCCACCCCGAGGAAGGGATGCAGGATGCGTGTCCAGGGGCCGCCACCGAACAGGTTGCTGAGCCAGAACAGTGCCGGATGGAACAGCGCCAGCCCCGACAGCCCGGCCATGAAGAACAGGATCGCGACGATCCAGTGGTTGGTCCGCTCGTTGGCGTTGTAGCGCAGGATAGGCTTGTTGTCGTTCATGGCCGCTGCTCCCCTTGCCCGCCGGGCTTGCCCGGGTCATAGACGTGCACTGCCGGGTCCACCTGGTGCACGCTGGTATCGGTCGGAGCGGGATGCTCGTCCTCCTCGACCCGCTGCGGCCCGACCCGCACATAGTGGAAGAACCCGGCCAGGACCGCCGCGCCCATGGCCAGCAGCGCCAGCGGTTTGCTGATGCCCTTCCACAACCCTACCAGCGGGCTGATCACCGGCTGGTCCGGCAGGCCTGCATACAGCCTGGGTGTATCGGCGTGGTGCAGCACGTACATCACGTGGGTGCCACCGACACCGTCCGGGTCGTACAGGCCGGCGTTCTCGTAGCCGCGCGACTTGAGGTCGACGATGCGCTCGTCGGCATGCACCTTCATCTCGTCCTTGCTGCCGAAGACGATCGCCCCGGTCGGGCAGGTCTTCACGCATGCCGGCTCCAGGCCCACGGCCACGCGGTCGGAACACAGGCTGCACTTGTAGGCCTTGTGGTCTTTCTGCGAGATTCGCGGGATGTTGAACGGGCAGCCGGTGATGCAATAACCGCAACCGATGCAGTGGTCCTGGTTGAAGTCGACGATGCCGTTGGCGTGCTTGATGATCGCGCCGGGGCTCGGGCAGGCCTTGAGGCAGCCAGGGTCGGCACAGTGCATGCAGCCGTCCTTGCGGATCAGCCACTCCAGGTTCCCGTCGTCGCGCTCGTGCTCGGTAAAGCGCATCAGGGTCCAGGTGTCGGCGGTGAGGTCCTGCGGGTTGTCGTAGGTGCCGTGGTTGTGGCCGACCTCGTCGCGCAGCTCGTTCCACTCCGAGCACGCCACCTGGCAGGCCTTGCAGCCGATGCACTTGGTGGTGTCGATCAGCTTGGCGACCTGCTCCTGCTGGCGTACCGAAGGCGGTACGGTCGTGGTGGCCGAGCGGGCGATGATATCTTGCTGGGCCATCAGATTTTCTCCACGTTGACGAGGAACGACTTGGACTCCGGCGTCTGGGTGTTGCCATCACCGAGGAACGGCACCAGCGTGTTGGTCAGGTAGCCATGCCGGGTCGAACCGGTGAAGCCCCAGTGCAGCGGGATGCCGATCTGGTGCACGGTCTGGTTATTGACCTGCAGCGGACGGATCCGCTTGGTCACCACCGCTACCGCCTCGATATGCCCACGCTTGCTCGACACCCGCACCCGATCTCCCGCCTTGATGCCCTTCTCGCCGGCCAGCACTTCACCGATCTCGACGAACTGCTCGGGCTGGATGATCGCGTTCAGGCGGCAGTGCTTGCTCCAGAAGTGGAAGTGCTCGGTCAGCCGGTAGGTGGTCGCTGCGTAGGGGAACTCCTCGTGCTTGCCGAGGGTGTCCCACACCGAATCGAAGATCCGGCCTGCCGGGTTGCTGGTAGCCTTCTTGTTGTTCGGGTGCAGCGGGTTGATCCCGATCGGCGTCTCGAACGGCTCGTAGTGCTCGGGGAACGGCCCCTCGGCCATCTTGTCGATGGCGAAGAAGCGCGCCACACCTTCGGGGTTCATGATGAACGGATTCATCCCCGCTTCAGGCGGAGAGTCGACCTTGAAGTCGGGCACGTCAGTGCCGCCCCAGGCCTTGCCGTTCCACCACACCAGGCGTTTCTTGTGCGGGTCCCACGGGTTGCCCTGCGGGTCGCTGGAGGCGCGGTTGTAGAGGATGCGGCGGTTGGCCGGCCAGGCCCAGGCCCAGTTCTGTACCTGGTGCATGCCGTAAGGGTCGCTGTTGTCGCGCCGGGCCATCTGGTTGCCTTGCTCGGTCCAGCAGCCGGCGAAGATCCAGCAACCGGATGCTGTGCTGCCGTCATCTTTCAACTGGCCGAAGCCCGACAACTGCTGGCCGCCCTTGATGGCCAGGCCACTGGCGTCGGTCATGTCGCTCACCGCCCAGCCGTTCATTTCCTTGGCGAGCTCTTCGGGGGAAGGCTCCTCGGGGATCTTGTACGGCCAGCTGATGTTGAGCATCGGGTCGGGGTAAGCGCCGCCTTCCGACTTGTAGCGCTGACGCAGACGCAGGAACAGCTCGCTCATGATCTGCACGTCGGTGCGCGTCTCGCCGGGGCCGTCAGCGCCCTTCCAGTGCCACTGCAGCCAGCGGCTGCTGTTGACCAGCGAGCCGTCCTCCTCGGCAAAGCAGGTGGTGGGCAGGCGAATCACCTCGGTCTGGATATTGGCCGTGTCGACATCGTTGTACGGCCCGGCGTTGCGCCAGAACTCGGATGTCTCGGTGGCCAGCGGGTCCATGATCACCAGCCACTTGAGCTTGCCCAGCGCCGCGGTGACGCGGTTCTTGTCCGGCAGCGCGGCGATCGGGTTGAAACCCTGGCACATGTAGCCGTTGACCTTGCCCTGGCTCATCATCTCGAACATGCGCAGCACGTCGTAGGCCGCCACATCGAGCTTGGGCAGCCAGTCGTAGCCCCAGTTGTTCTCGGCGGTGGCGTTGGCGCCATACCAGGCCTTCATCAGGCTGACATGGAACTTGCCATAGTTCTGCCAATACGAGAGCTGGCCCGGACGCAGCGGCTTGGAGGCGCGCTTGTCGATGAACGCGGCGTAGTCCTGCTCGGCATCGCCGGCCAGCGTCAGGTACCCCGGCAGCGAGTTCGACAGCAGCCCCAGGTCGGTCAGGCCCTGGATGTTGGAATGCCCGCGCAGGGCGTTGACCCCACCGCCGGGCATGCCGACGTTGCCCAGCAGCAGCTGGACCATCGCCGCACTGCGGATGATCTGCGCGCCGATCGAATGCTGGGTCCAGCCCAGGGCGTAGAGGATCGTCATGGTCTTGCCCGGCACGGCGCAGGTGGCGATCTCTTTCCAGACTTTCATCATCTGGTCCTGCGGCATGCCGCAGGTCATGCTGGCGATTTCCGGCGTGTAGCGGCTGTAGTGCTGCTTCATCAACTGGAACACGCAGCGCGGGTGCTGCAGCGTCGGGTCGACCTTGGCGAAGCCGTCCTCGCCCAGCTCGTAGCCCCAGCCGGACTTGTCGGCATAGATCCGCTTGGCCGCGTCATAGCCACTGAACAGGCCGTCTTCGAAGCCATAGTTCTCTTTGACGATGAACGACACGTCGGTGTAGTTGCGCACGTATTCGTGCTGGATCTGGTCGGTCGTCAGCAGGTAGTTGATCAGCCCTCCCATGAAGGCGATGTCGCTGCCGGTGCGAATCGGCGCGTAGTAGTCGGCCACCGAAGCGGTCCGGGTGAAACGCGGATCGACCACGATCAGGCGCGCTTTGTTGTGCGCCTTGGCCTCGGTCACCCATTTGAACCCGCAGGGGTGGGCCTCGGCTGCGTTGCCGCCCATGACCAGCACCAGGTTTGCGTTGGCGATGTCAGACCAGTGATTGGTCATCGCGCCACGGCCGTACGTCGGGGCAAGACTTGCCACCGTCGGGCCGTGTCAGACACGCGCCTGGTTGTCGAACCCCAGCATGCCGAGTGAACGGATGACTTTATGAGTCAGGTAGCCTGCTTCGCTGGACGCTGCCGACGCCGCGAGGAAGCCCGTACTCAGCCAGCGGTTGACCGTCTGGCCCTGGGCGTTCTTCTCGATGAAGTTGGCATCGCGGTCCTGCTTCATCAGCGTGGCGACGCGGTCGAGCGCCTCGTCCCAGCTGACCCGCACCCATTCCTGGCTGCCCGGCTTGCGCATCTCGGGGTATTGCAGGCGGCTGGGGCTGTGGATGAAGTCGAGCAGCCCGGCACCTTTCGGGCACAGGGTGCCGCGGTTGACCGGATGATCGGCGTCGCCTTCGATGTGGATGATGTTCTGTTTGACGTTCTTGCCCGCATCGCCCTGGCTGTACAGGATCAGGCCGCAGCCGACCGAGCAGTAGGGGCAGGTGTTGCGGGTTTCTTTGGTGTGCGCCAGCTTGAAGTGGCGCACCTGCTCGGCGAACGCGGCTGTCGGGGCCATGCCCAACGCCGCGAGGCTCGAGCCTCCAAGGCCGACGGCGGCGACCTTGAAGAATTGCCGACGGTTCAGGTCCATCGTGCACTCCTGATCAGGTTTGGACGCACGGGACATTGCCGGCGCCTCTGGACTTCACGGTGGCGGTAGACAGATACCGCCAGCGTTAAGCCTAGACAAGATTCCGAGAAGTGCTATGACAAGGGTCAATGGATGCCGCCAAGGCACCTCGGCTTCCTGTAGGAGCGGGCTCGTCCCGCGATGGCGGCGGTGTGGCCAACATCGCATCGCGGAGCAAGCCCGCTCTACGAAAAAGCCCCGGACGGTCCGGGGCTTTTTCAGTTCATCCGCCTGACCTCACCCGCGCATGACACGCCAGGCCGGCACATCATCGTTGGGCTTGTAGGTCAGATCGCTCTTGTCGGTCTTCTCCCCCCCGATCGCCTTGAGCCAGGTGTCCAGGTCACCCGTGCTGATCTTGCCGTCACGACGATCGTTCTTGGCCAGGTTGTCGAGCTGGTCGAAGAAGCCCTGGTTGTCGAGCAGAAAGCGCGCGGCCTTCTTCTCGGCGTCGCTGCCGTCGCCATCGGCGATCTTTTCCAGATCCTTTCTGCTGACGATGTCATCCTTGCCGTTCCAGTCGTCCCAACGGTCGCGGATGGTATCGATGATGTCCTTGTGCTCATCGAAGAAACCGCGGCCGTAGCCATCCTCGTGGGCACCGACGATCTTGAGCCAGGTGTTGAGATCGTCGGTGCTCACCTTGCCATCCTGGCCACCCTTGCCCCACTGGGTATCGAGCTGATCGAAGAAGCCCTCGTGCTCGAGCAGGAATCGCGCCGCCGCTTTTTCCTGCTCGCTGCCGCCGCCCTCGGCGATCTTGTTCAGATCCTTCCGGCTGACGATGTCGTCCTTGCCGTTCCAGGCATCCCAATATTCACGGATGTCGTGGATCACTTCACGGTTGTCCTGGTAGAACGCCTTGTCGTAGGTGTTCAGGTGCTTGTCGTCGTCCAGGCGGTTGACCGACGAGCCGCCCTCCTGCGGCGTCTCCCTGAAGTGATCCCACTCGTCCTTCTGGTAATCGAAGATGCTCTGCCCGTCCGGCGCATCGCGACCGTCGTATTCGTAGAAGCTGTAGCGGGCATATTCGAGCTTGTCGCCCCAGTCATCCTGCGTCAGGCCGATATCGGCGAGGTCCTTGAACCACTGACCTTCCTTGTCCGTGGCCTTCTGGCGCTTCTCGTGGTCGACGAAGATACCGATGATACCGGTGATCAGCCCAAGCCCAGCAGTCACCAGGAACAGCGGTCCGGTCACACCCGCCAGGGCGCCGATGTTGGCGACCAGACCAACCGTGCCGATCACCCCGGCACCGAAACCTGCCGCCCCACTGACCACCTGCAGCGCACCGTTGGCCTTGCCCAGGGCGCTGCCGCTCTTGATGGCGTCCTTGATCGCCAGGCCGCCGACAACGATGTCGGCAATGCTCAGCAGGTCCGGAGCCACGCCGAGCACTTTGGTCAGCGAGCCACCGATCTTCGCCGCAACGCCCGGCTTGACGGGTGGCTTGTCGGTGGTCGTGAGTGCGTCCTGGACGGTGCGGGTATCGATCACGCTCGGGGTAGACGGGGTGTTGCGGATGGACTCGTTGATCGGCTCGAGCGCGTCATCGATGACATCGGCCGGTGGCGGGGTGCGGTTGTCCAACTCGTACATCTCGTTGATGGATTCGCGATCCAGCTCGAAAGTGTCCGGGTGCGGGAGCTCCCCGCTACCCACCGAGGCACCACTGCCACGGTAGTTCTCGGGATCATTCCAGATCTGGTCGAAGGACCGGCGGCTCGGCGGCGTAAGATTGCGCGACTCGAAATACTCCACGACCCCTTCGTAGATCGAGGTGACGGTGTCGGAGGAACTGATCGAGGGTGTGCGATGAGCCGAGTCCTGGACGCGCTCGGTGAACTCGAACACCGAATCGTCATCCGGCAGATCGCCCAAGCCATTGGCCGCACGGCGCTCGCTGATGCTGTCTCTGATGATCTCGTCGGTCAGTTCCAACCCCTGGTCCTGCGCCAGCTGCGACAGGGTCTGGTAGCGCGAGTAATCCGTAGGCGGCGTTCCGCCTGCGCGGGTGACGATGTCATCGAGCAATTCGCGGCTGCCGTTGTCCTCCAGCGAGCCGAGCCCCGAAGCTTCCCCGGACAGCCTGACCTCATCCAGTACGTCACCGCCGCCGCTGTTGTGCAGCGAGCCCAGCTCGATAAGGCTGCCGACCCGATCCGCCGCAGGATCCGGCACTCCGGAAATACCTTTGTCGTGCAGGGATTTCTCGATTTTCTTGCCGAGCGAGCTTTCTTTGCCCCAGATTTCCGGCAGGGTCTTGCTCAGCCCCAGCAACTTGGCGGTGTCGGTACCGGTCAACAGGTCGAAAACCTTGGTCTTTTCGAACTGCGCGCCAGCACCAAGGAAGCCGATGAAGTCGCGGGCGATGGCCAGACGCTCCAGCGGCTCGTCTGCCAACTGGCCGTTCTTCGCCGACAGCGCATAGATGGCACCGCCCAATGAGCCGAACGCCGAAACGCTGCCCAGTACGCCGTACTTGTTGAGCGTCCCTATCGCCTTGGTGAAGTCGTTGCTGCTGACATCCAGCGGCTTGTACTTGCCAGTGAGCTCTTCGTTGAACTTGTCCTGAGTGATCTCACCACTGTTCAGGCGCTCGGTGAGCTTGTTGAAGTCGTCGAGCTTGGTCTTGTCGTTGAGCAGCTCGTTGTAGAACTTCTCGATGCTGTCTGCGACCCGACGTGGAATGTCGGCCGACTTGAGGATCGTCTTGACCAGCGCGCCGAAGTCTTTGTAGGCCAACTCCTTGTATTCATCGGGAATCGCTCCCGGATCACCGAGCAGGGTGTCGATCTCGGCGACGATGCTGTTCTGCTGCAACTGGGCCTCGGCCTTGCGCGCGCGCTCAGGGTCGAGCATCTCGAGGCTTGAGGTGAGGCCGGCGACTTCGGCCTTGGCCTCGGACTCCATGCCGTTCTTCTTCAGATCGGCCAGGTATTTGACGTAGTCGGGGCTGGTCAGGGTGTCGTAGAGCTGGTCGGCCAGCTTGTCCTTGTCTTCGCTACTGACCTTCTTGATCGCTTCATCGAGTTCGGCCTGGTACTCCTTGCCGATCTTGTCCTTTTCGCCGTTGCCGTTGGTGAACAGCTCATTGAGCAACTTGTCCACGGAGTTGCCATCGAGGATGTCCTGCATGTCCTCCTTGCTCAGGGTTTCCCCGTCACCGAACTGCCGCCAGGTTTCGCCGCCGCGCGGATCCTCGATGTAAGGCGTGATGCTGTGCCCGCCCTCCATGGTCGCCTTGGCTTCGATGGCCTTGACCAGTTTGTAGACGTCGCTGTCCTTGTCCACCTTGCCGTCGTCGACCAGCTTCTTGTACTTGTCGAGCAGGTTCTTGGTGGCCAGTTCGACCACCGACATCGACTCCTTGTCGTCCTTGTCGGCCTTTTCACCGGTCTTCTTGTTGAGCAGGTCCAGGCTGTCGAGGTCGGGCAGGTCGTATTTGTCGCGCAGATCCTGGATCGAGCCCTCGCTCTTGTTGTAGTCGCTGCGCTTGGAGGCCACGCGATCGTACATTTCCTTGTTCTCGAACTCGGAGACGACGTATTTCTTGCCGTCCTTGGTCTCGAACTGGATCACGCCATTGCCGAACTCGTCCGGCCAGCCGAAGGTGGAAATATCGTGGTCGGCAACATAGGTATCGGCGCCAGCGACTTCGCGGCCATCGTCGGCGCGCTTTTCCAGGGTGTAGCGCGACAGGGCCATGGGTTGCAACGAAGCGAAGAGCTCGGGTGTCAGGGCTTTCGACACCGTTACGGTTTCGCCGTCCTTGGTGGTGTAGGTGATGACCTCGGCTTTTTCCAGATCGCCCTTCCACTCGAACTGATCGTAGTCGCCCCACTTCTTCAATTCGGTATTGCGGTCGGCGATGGCATGATCGTCTTTCATCGCAGCGACCACCTGGGCCTTTTGCCCAGGCGATTTGTTCAGCTCGAAGAGATTGGCCAGGAACTTGTAGAGCTCGGGGTTTACCGAGCGCTCGACCACCACACCCATGCCATCCAGCTCGTAGCGAATCTTGCCATCCAGTGCCGGCTCGACCTCGGTCTTGTCCACCGGCGGCCATTTCTCGTTGTCGGTGGCGGTACGGTCGTCGTTCGCTTTTGCATTCACCTTCGCGTTGAGCACGACCCCATCGAATCGCTTGCCGTCGGTTTCGGATCTTTCGCTGGAGCTCGGGTTCAATGGTTTCACGTTCACGGTGCGGTCCTCGCGTGGCGGTAGCGTTTGGCCAAGCCCTTTCACAGATGCTTTCATGTTGTGCATCCGTGATCGGGAGCTGTCCATCGTTAGCCCATGTGGCGTGAATTGCTGTGAAACGCTGAGAATCGATGTGAACGATGGGTAAATTGAAACATTTGTCGTTTTGGCGATGACGCGTCCTGGTTCTCGCCTGTCCTTTGCAGAGGTAATAAAAAACCCGATGAATCAAAGACTCATCGGGTTTTTTATTACCGGGCTAGCCGATGCAACAGACGCGATCAGAACGGAATATCGTCATCGAAGCTGTCGAAATCAGCGGCAGGCTGCGGAGCCTGCTGTTGCGGCGCTGGGCGCTGTTGCGCCTGCTGCGGACGCGGCGCCTGCTGGCGTGGGGCCTGGTTGTACTGTTGCTGCTGGCCACCGCCCTGGTTGTAGTTGCCGCCGCCCTGGTTGTACTGATCGCCACCCTGGCCCTGCGGACGGCCGCCGAGCAGCTGCATGGTGCCCTGCATGTCGACAATGATCTCGGTGGTGTAGCGCTTGATGCCGTCTTTTTCCCACTCGCGAGTCTGCAGCTTGCCCTCGATGTAGCACTGCGAACCCTTGCGCAGGTACTCGCCGGCGATCTCGGCAACCTTGCCGAACAGCGAGACACGGTGCCATTCGGTGCGCTCGACCTTCTGCCCCGACTGCTTGTCGGTCCACTGCTCGCTGGTGGCCAGGCTCAGGTTGGTCACGGCGTTACCGTTGGGCAGGTAGCGGACTTCGGGATCCTGGCCGCAAGTACCAACCAGAATGACTTTGTTAACCCCACGGGCCATAACGTTCTCCTAGGCTTCGCACGCCGCCGAGGCTGGGTTCACCAGACGCTCGAGGGTCGCACGGTCCAAAATTTTCGTATCCAGTTTGATATAGATGGCGGCTTCTTCTGCCACCACCACGGCGTCGGTTACACCTGGCACAGCCATCAGGCGCTCGGTCAATCCGGCTTCGCGAACAGCCTCCGGTGTCAACGGCATGCGCAGGCTGGTGACGTACGGCGGTTCGTTCATGCCCAGGGCAGATACCAGCCAGATACCACACAGTACAGCACATCCCAGGAACACCATGCCCAGGCCACCGTGCTGGTACAACCAGCCACCGATGATTCCTCCCAGCGCGGCACCCAGGAACTGGCTCGTGGAGTAGACCCCCATGGCCGTTCCCTTGCCGCCGGCGGGCGACACCTTGCTGACCAGCGAAGGCAAGGATGCCTCCAGCAGGTTGAAGGCGGTAAAGAATATCACGGTGCCGGTCACCAGTCCTCGCAAGTCGTCAGCCCAGCGCCAGAAGAACACCTCGATCAGCAGCAGCACAGTGACCGCACCAACCAACACGCGTTTCATCTTGCGCTTCTTTTCGCCGTAGATGATGAACGGCACCATTGCAAAAAATGAGACGAGCAAGGCGGTCAGGTATACCCACCAGTGCTCTTCCTTGGGCAGGCCGCCACGCTCGACGAAGGCCAGCGGCAGGGCCACGAAGCTGGCCATGAGGATCGCATGGAGGATGAAAATGCTCAGGTCCAGACGCAGAAGGTCCGGATTACGCAGGGTCGGGCCGAGCGCCTGGCGTGCGACACCCGATTCGCGGTGTTGCAGTGCGCTATGCGCGCTGGGCACGACGAAGGCGATCAGGGCGATACCGACGACGGCAAGTCCTGCGGTAGCGAGGAACAATCCCGACAAGCCAAAGGCACTTGTCAGCAGCGGCCCTATCACCATCGCCACCGCGAACGACAGGCCGATGCTCATGCCGATCATGGCCATGGCCTTGGTGCGATGCTGTTCGCGGGTGAGGTCGGAGAGCAAGGCCATGACCGCTGCGGAAATCGCTCCCGCGCCCTGCAGGATGCGTCCGGCGATCACGCCCCAGATCGAATCGGCCTGGGCCGCCAGCAAGCTGCCAAGGGCGAAGATCACCAGGCCCAGGTAGATTACCGGACGACGCCCGATGCGGTCGGAAATCACCCCGAACGGGATCTGTAGCACGGCTTGCGTCAGGCCGTAGGCGCCAATGGCCAGGCCGATCAGCGCGGGCGTGGCACCGGCGAGGTCCATGCCATAGGTGGCCAACACGGGCAGGACCATGAACATGCCCAGCATACGAAAGGCAAAGACCAGGGCAAGGCCGCCTGCGGCGCGGGTTTCGCTGCCACTCATGCGCTCGTTGTGGGTGTCGTGCATGGATAAACCTCGTGTGAACCGGCGGCGATTCTATCAGTCCGACGGCTAGACGGCATATACGCGACGCTTTGCCGCGTAGTGGCAGCGCGCCGTATACTTCTTTGTTTATGCCCGCCAAGCGAGGCCGTAGTGGACAAGATCCTGATCCGTGGGGCACGTACCCACAACCTGAAGAACATCGACCTGACCCTGCCCCGGGACAAACTGATCGTGATCACCGGTCTGTCCGGTTCCGGCAAGTCGTCACTGGCCTTCGACACACTCTACGCCGAAGGTCAGCGTCGCTACGTGGAGTCGCTGTCGGCCTATGCCCGGCAGTTCCTGTCGATGATGGAAAAGCCCGATGTCGACACCATCGAAGGCCTGTCACCGGCAATCTCCATCGAGCAGAAGTCGACCTCGCACAACCCGCGTTCGACCGTCGGCACCATCACCGAAATCTACGACTACCTGCGCCTGCTCTATGCCCGCGTCGGTACGCCACGCTGCCCGGACCACGACATTCCGCTTGAAGCGCAAACGATCAGCCAGATGGTCGACCTGGTGCTCGAGCAACCCGAAGGCAGCAAGCTGATGCTGCTGGCACCCGTGGTGCGCGAGCGCAAGGGTGAGCACCTGGCGGTGTTCGATGAGCTGCGCGCCCAGGGCTTCGTTCGCGCGCGGGTCAACGGCAAGCTGTACGAACTCGACGAGTTGCCCAAGCTCGACAAGCAGAAGAAGCACAGCATCGATGTCGTGGTCGACCGCTTCAAGGTGCGCAACGACCTGCAGCAGCGCCTGGCCGAGTCCTTCGAGACCGCGCTGAAGCTGGCCGACGGTATCGCCCTGGTGGCGCAGATGGATGACGAAAGCGCCGAGGACATGATCTTCTCCGCCCGCTTCGCCTGCCCGGTCTGCGGCCATGCGATCAGTGAGCTCGAACCCAAGCTGTTCTCCTTCAACAACCCGGCTGGCGCCTGTCCGACCTGCGATGGCCTGGGCGTGAAGCAGTTCTTCGACACCAAGCGTCTGGTCAACCACGAGCTGACCCTGGCCGAAGGTGCGATTCGTGGCTGGGACCGGCGCAACGTCTACTACTTCCAGATGCTCGGCTCGCTGGCGGCGCATTACGGCTTCAGCCTCGACGAGCCGTTCGGCCAGCTCTCGGCCGATCACCAGAAGGTGATCCTGCAGGGCAGCGGCAAGCAAAGCGTCGACTTCAAGTACCTCAACGACCGCGGCGACATCGTCAAGCGCTCGCACCCGTTCGAAGGCATCGTGCCGAACCTGGAACGCCGCTACCGCGAGACCGAATCGGCGACCGTGCGCGAGGAGCTGGCCAAGTTCCTTGGCACCCAGCCGTGCCCGGACTGCCGCGGCACCCGCCTGCGTCGCGAAGCGCGCCATGTATGGGTGGGCGAAAAAACCCTGCCGGCCGTCACCAACCTGCCGATCGGCGATGCCAGCGAGTACTTCGCCGCCCTGACGCTCAGCGGTCGACGCGGAGAAATTGCAGCGAAGATCCTCAAGGAGATCTGCGAGCGCCTGCAGTTCCTGGTCAACGTCGGCCTGGACTACCTCACCCTCGACCGCAGCGCCGAAACCCTTTCGGGTGGCGAGGCCCAGCGAATCCGCCTGGCCAGCCAGATTGGCGCCGGCCTGGTGGGGGTGATGTACATCCTCGACGAGCCGTCGATCGGCCTGCACCAGCGTGACAACGACCGTCTGCTCGCCACGCTCAACCACCTGCGCGACCTGGGCAATACGGTGATCGTGGTGGAGCACGACGAGGACGCCATTCGCCTGGCCGACTATGTCGTCGACATCGGCCCGGGCGCCGGGGTGCATGGCGGGCAGATCGTCGCCGAAGGCTCACCACAGGAAGTCATGGCGCACCCCGACTCGGTGACTGGCATGTACCTGTCCGGTCGCAAGAAGATCGCCGTGCCGGCCAAACGCACGCCACGCAACAAGAAGCTGTCGCTCAAGCTCAAGGGGGCACGCGGCAACAACCTGCAGAACGTCGACCTGGAAGTGCCGATCGGCCTGCTGACCTGCGTCACCGGTGTGTCCGGCTCGGGCAAGTCGACGCTGATCAACAACACCCTGTTCCCTCTCGCAGCCACTGCGCTCAATGGTGCCAGCAGCCTGGAAGCGGCAGCGCACACCAGCATGGATGGCCTGCAGCACCTGGACAAGGTGGTCGATATCGACCAGAGCCCGATCGGCCGCACACCGCGCTCGAACCCGGCCACCTATACCGGCATTTTCACGCCGATCCGCGAACTGTTCGCTGGCGTGCCGGAGTCGCGTTCTCGGGGTTATGGCCCTGGGCGCTTCTCGTTCAACGTCAAGGGCGGGCGCTGCGAAGCGTGCCAGGGCGATGGCCTGATCAAGGTGGAAATGCACTTCCTGCCGGATATCTACGTGCCGTGTGATGTGTGCAAGAGCAAGCGCTATAACCGCGAGACGCTGGAGATCAAGTACAAGGGCAAAAATATCCACGAAGTCCTGGAAATGACCATCGAGGACGCACGCGAGTTCTTCGACGCGGTCCCGGCGTTGGCGCGCAAGCTGCAGACACTGATGGACGTGGGCCTTTCGTACATCAAGCTAGGACAGTCGGCTACGACGCTTTCAGGCGGTGAGGCGCAGCGGGTGAAGCTGTCGCGCGAGTTGTCCAAGCGCGACACCGGCAAGACCCTCTACATCCTCGACGAGCCGACCACCGGCCTGCACTTCGCTGACATCCAGCAGTTGCTGGACGTGCTGCATCGCCTGCGCGACCACGGCAACACCGTGGTGGTGATCGAGCACAACCTGGACGTGATCAAGACCGCCGACTGGCTGGTGGACCTGGGGCCGGAAGGTGGCTCCAAGGGCGGCCAGATCATTGCCAGCGGCACGCCCGAGGAACTGGCCAAGATGAAGCAGTCGTATACCGGGCATTACCTCAAGCCCCTGCTGGAACGCGACCGGGCCTGACGAAAAAAGCCCCTGGCATGCAAATGCCAGGGGCTTTTCTCTCTATGCCTGCCCTCTGCAGGGACGTTACATCTGCGATTGCAGGTAATTCTGCAGCCCGATGGACTTGATCAGGCCCTGCTGCTTCTCCAGCCAGTAGGTGTGATCTTCCTCGGTGTCGGCCAGTTGCGCGCGCAGGATATCGCGGCTGATGTAGTCCTTGTGCAACTCGCACAACTCGATGCCTTTGCACAATGCGGCGCGGACCTTGTACTCCAGGCGCAGGTCGGCAGCGATCATGTCAGGCACGGTGGTGCCCACGTCGAGGTCATCCGGGCGCATGCGCGGGGTGCCTTCGAGCATGAGAATGCGGCGAATCAGGGCATCGGCGTGCTGCGCCTCTTCTTCCATCTCGTGGTTGATGCGTTCGTAGAGCTTGGCCAAGCCCCAGTCTTCGTACATGCGCGAGTGGATGAAGTATTGGTCACGTGCCGCCAGTTCGCCCGTCAGCAACGTGTTGAGGTAATCGATTACGTCCGGGTGACCTTGCATCGCCCTGATTCTCCCTGAGTGAAAGCTTGATAAGGAGATAGTGTGAACCATGATTTCTTCAAGGTCACTGAAAAATGCGCAATTTGTGTGAAAAAAGCGGGCAAACCGTAGTGATTTTCATTGAAAAACCGCCCAAATGAGGGCGGTTCTCCTTATCACTTCGACTTAGGCCAGCTTGATGCCCAAGGCGTTTGCAATCCCCTCGCCGTAAGCAGGATCTGCCTTGAAGAAGTGCTGCAACTGACGCTGCACCACATCTTCGCTGACGCCTTGCAGGGTGCCGGCAATGTTGTTTATCAACAGGGCTTGCTGCTCGGCGTTCATCAAGCGGAACAGCGCACCCGCATGGCTGTAGTAGTCATTGTCCTCACGGTGGTCGTAACGATCCGCCGCACCATTGAGGGCCAACGCAGGCTCGGCATGACGAGGCGACTGCTTGGGCGCATCGGCATAGCTGTTCGGCTCGTAGTTCGGAGCGCTGCCGTAGCTGCCCATGGTCATCGCCCCATCGCGCTGGTAGCTGTGCACCGGGCTACGTGGCGCATTCACCGGCAAATGCTGGTGATTGGTACCAATGCGGTAGCGGTGGGCATCAGCGTAGGCGAATACGCGGCCCTGCAGCATGCGATCCGGAGACAGGCCAACACCTGGCACCATGTTGCTCGGCCCGAACGCGGCCTGCTCGACTTCAGCGAAGTAGTTGAGCGGGTTGCGATTGAGTTCCAGCACACCTACCTCGATCAGTGGGTAGTCCTTCTGCGACCAGGTCTTGGTGACGTCAAAGGGGTTCTCGGCGCGATTGGCCGCTTCTTCTTCGCTCATCACCTGGATGCAGACGGTCCAGCGCGGGTAGTCGCCGCGATCGATCGCTTCGAACAGGTCACGTTGGGCGTAGTCTGGATCGGTACCCGCGATACGTGCCGCATCGGCCGGGGCCAGGTTCTTGATACCTTGCTGGGTCTTGAAGTGCCACTTGACCCAGGTCCGCCGGCCATCGGCACTCAGCAGGCTATAGGTATGGCTGCCGAAACCGTGCATGTGGCGGTAGCCGTCCGGAATACCCCGATCAGAGAACAGGATGGTGACCTGGTGCAGCGCCTCGGGCGAATGTGACCAGAAGTCCCACATCATCTGGGCGTTCTTCAGGTTGGTCTGTGGGTGACGCTTCTGGGTGTGGATAAAGTCCGGGAATTTCAGCGGATCGCGAATGAAGAACACGGGGGTGTTGTTGCCGACGATGTCCCAGTTACCTTCTTCGGTGTAGAACTTGACGGCAAAACCACGTGGGTCACGCTCGGTGTCGGCCGAACCACGTTCGCCTCCGACAGTGGAGAAACGCAGGAAGGTTTCGGTCTGCTTGCCGATGCTCTCGAACAGACGAGCGCTGGTGTATTGAGTGATGTCGCGAGTGACGGTGAAGGTGCCGTAAGCGCCCGACCCCTTGGCGTGTACGCGACGTTCAGGGATGTTCTCGCGATTGAAGTGGGCCAGCTTCTCGATCAGATGGAAGTCGTCGAGCAGCAGCGGGCCGCGTGGGCCTGCCGAACGGGAATTCTGGTTATCGGCTACAGGTGCACCGCTGGCGGTAGTGAGAATCTTGCTCATGGGCTCTCCTTATCGGTCTCGAAATGCCGGCTAATCGGCCTGAGAGCAAGTATGGGTGCGCAACATGACAAGATCTAATTTATAGATATGCTTATATCGATAGTTTTTTACAATTTATTAAGACACAAAAAACCGGACACTAGGCCCGGTTTCTTGTAGCAGACAGAACGTCTTACTCGGCAGCTTCTACAGCACCACCGACTGGACGATCAACCAGCTCGACGTACGCCATAGGCGCGTTGTCGCCAGCGCGGAAACCGCACTTCAGGATACGCAGGTAGCCGCCCTGACGGGTGGCGTAACGCTTGCCCAGATCGTTGAACAGCTTGCCAACAGCGGATTTCGAACGGGTACGGTCGAAAGCCAGACGACGGTTGGCGACGCTATCTTCCTTGGCCAGGGTGATCAGCGGCTCGGCAACGCGGCGCAGTTCCTTGGCTTTCGGCAGGGTGGTTTTGATCAGCTCGTGCTCGATCAGCGACACTGCCATGTTCTGGAACATAGCCTTGCGGT